>Ga0182013_10001010_pt1 | contig 39041 bp, 38 predicted proteins | sample 612S2MmetaG_FD_120487 | JGI IMG/M metagenome (GOLD analysis project Ga0182013, IMG submission 120487) | Permafrost microbial communities from Stordalen Mire, Sweden - 612S2M metaG | ecosystem: Environmental > Terrestrial > Soil > Wetlands > Permafrost | place: Sweden: Stordalen | collected... | reverse complement strand
CGTCGTCACCGGTCGCGTCTCGTCGAGGTAAGGGGTCAGCGTGATCGCGCAGGCGGCCAACTCCTCGTCGAGATCGCGGGGTGCTCCGAGGTACAGCACCAACGTATTGCGCACGGTCCGGGTTGCCAGGGCGCGTAGGAGGTCGTTCTCGGTGTTGGTGAATACCAGTCGTCCCTCGTGCAACGAGACGACTGCGTTGGTGACGTCGTCGCCGTTCCACGTGGGCAGAATCGCCAATCGACCGCCTTCTCGCGCGAAGCTCACGAGGGTTGCCGAACCGGTGTCGCCGAGGGAACAGGCCACGAGAGGATCAACACTGGCCACGCCGCTCGAACGTGCGAGGTCGTGCGGCACTTCAATGACACCGTCGCGCCGCTCACCAATGAGTTGACGAAGTTGTGCGATGAGCGTCGGATTCAGCGCCCGCAGCACTCGAATTGTTTCGTCGACGTCGTGGTCGATCTCGACGAACTGATGCTGGCGAATCAAGTCGCTCCGTCGTTTCGCCATAAGCGCCAGTGGCAGCGACCCGAGAGCGGACGCAGACAACGGCACGCCGCGACGCGAGGGCGAACGGGCGGTGACCGGGCGATGGACGTAGTGCTGCTGGCTCGGATGATCGGCGAGGGTGCCAATTGGCTGCGCGATCGAGTGCGGCGCGTGCGTGGACATGGCGACGGCAGGGAGGAGGAAGGGGAGTACTGCGACCAAGAGGCCGGCGAGCCAGGCACTTCCTCCTTGCCCACTCGAGGAGCCACGTCGAAGTCGGGCAACGTTGAAGACAACTTGCACGAGGAAGATCAACCAGAAGAGCGCCAGCAACACGAGTAACGCTCGAAGGAGCGTGCTATCGCCGCGCCCCACCGCACCACTCCACTTGGAGAGCACGACGTAGGGGAGGAGGACGAAGTAGAGCGCCATGGCCGTGCCCTGCAAGGGCGCGGCGATGCCCCTTAGGTGATCGGTATGAGTTGCCACGTGAGCGACGCCTCGCTCGACGTGGAGGAGATCTCTAACTGGCAACTTTGGGTGGCGCCGACCACGATTTGTTGTAAGACCGGAATCGTCTGATCGCCGCACTGAAGTGACTGGCTCGTCGGCGCGCTGCTGGTCAGCGTCCAGGTGCCGGGTCCTCGAAGTGGGACGTCGACGACCTCGAAACCGGGACCGAGTGCTCCGGAGGACTCTCCGCTCATCGCGCTCGCGTTGGGCGCGGAGGCGATTCGCCGCACGGTCGTCGTAGTCACGACGGAGAAGCTCAGCGCGGCTTGTGGCGTAGTCGTCGGCGTCACGGGCGTTGCCGGCGGACGTCGTTGGTGCCGAGCCGTCGTTGTCGTTGAGGTCGTCGTTGGTGTCGGTGTCGCCAAGGTCGTAGTTACCGGTGACGTCGAAGAGGGTGGGCGCGACGAAGCCGCGGGGACGTCGGGCGTTGCGGCCGAGGTGAGGGTGAAGACCAGAACGACCAGAAGAATCGGACTCGACCACATCAAGAGGTGCGTGCTCTTCAGGGAAAAGTGTGCGCGCGCCATTGTTTTCGAAGGGTAGTGGTGATGGTGGCAAATAGCGATTCGACAAGTGAAGTCCAGCGTTTCACTTAGATGAGGAAGCGCACAGCGAAGTGCTGCAGCTCTTTTTGGAGGGTGGCGGGAGCAGAATGGTCCTGGGCGGCGACCTCTCGAAGTGAGCGACCCTCGTAGACGCGCGCGTACGTGAGACTCGCAATGCGTTCGTACTGACTGCCGCGAAAGCTGTTGAGTCGTGCCAAGAGGGGAGACGATTCCGCGGCCGGCTCGTCGCGCTGATCGAAGTTCGACACCGATCGTTTCGCGGACTTCTCTTTTAGGAGCCAGCGGCGTAGGCGCCCTCGCAGCGCCGAGAGGATGTCGGGAGCGGCGTACTGACGCGACTGACCGGCCCAATCGCTCAGAAGTTCGCTGGCGAGACCAACGGCGACGGCGAGCGTTTCGCTCGGTTCGTCAACGATGCCATCACCGAACCGCAGTTGGCGACAGACGCTGACGATACCCGGGATCAGAGTCTGAAGGAGTGCGCGGTGTACTTCGGGATCGTCCGCAGCTTCGAGCAGGGCACGCACGACCTGCGCACGTTCGAGGACCGTACGCCCACCTCGAGCCTCGAGCAGGTTGACGATGTCGTGGAGGTCATTCAGCCCGCCCAGTCGCAGTTCGGGGAAGCGTTCGTCGAGGGCGGTGAGTGCGCGCCTCGATTGTGTGGTGTGGCCCACGTGTTGCCATTCGTAGCGCATCTGTCCCAGGAAGTCGTTCTGAAGTGTCATGGCGCTCAGTACAGGTCGACGGGCGCATCGCACGACCACCCGAGACGCGCCACGGATGAGTACGTTTGTCACGCCCGCCATCATTCCTGTGCTCACGCACATGGCGACGCACATAAGTCGCGACGTAGGCTGGCGCCATGGACATTGAATCCTTTTACGAACAGAACGAGGCCCGCCGAGAGAGCGCGGAGTTTGAATTCGGCAGCGAATGGACCGACGCGTCCGACAACGAATACGAGCTTTCGTGGGTGGAGGCGACCGGCGAGCTCTACCTGATGATCGAGCCTGACGCGGACGCCACCGAAGACGCCTTCGGTGATTGGAACGTACCCGACGCGATAATCAGCGACCTCACGGTCGTCATCATTGGCAAATCACTCTCGCTCGCCGGACTCGAGGACGCCCTACGAGGGTGGGAGGACGCGATGCTCGAGGAGAATTCACTCGCCTGGCTCTACGAACGGTTCCCGCCAACGCCCTAGAGATAGGGAGTGGCCGAGTCGGCCACTCGGCAGAGGCGCGTGAGCGACGGTACGAGGTTGTTCAGTGGGACGCGCTCCGCTTCATTGATGGTGGTCATCAACGCGTTCCAGCTTCCGTCGATCGACGTCGCGGCGGCCGCACTCGGGGTGGCTTTGAGCAGTTCGCTCATCGCTTTACCTTGGAGCGATGTTCGCGTCGCGGCGCTCAGTCCCGGAGCGGCGCTCTGCGCCTGAAGTACGAGCGCACGCTTGACGAGCACACACGATGAGCGCGCGTCGGTCACCGCGCCGCCCGTACCGCACGAACTGAGCGCGACGCTTGCGACAACCAGCGCCAGAAGTGGACTGAGTCGCCTTACTAACCGAGCCACGAGTCAGCAGCCTGCAGCAGGAAGTCGCTGACGCTGCGTCCACGCTCGAAGATGTCGCACAAGGGGTCTTCACCCTTGGCGACCTGACTGAGCGAAATGGCCCGGTGCGCGACGATGGAGATTCGCCGCTCGCTGCTCTCGGTGGGCGACGCGAAGGCATCGGTTGCGGTCACTTCAAGTGGCATCTCGAGTCCGCCGATGGGCGCGAGGTCGATGGCCAGACGCAGCAGGTCTGGACTGTGGGGCATTGGGGGCAGGCTCCAGGTCAGCACGAGTGGAAAGTGAAACTCGTCCGGCGGGTCGACGTCATCGGGAAGTCCGAGGACGGCGTCCTCGAACGCGAGCAAGGTCCTGGGATCTACGTCGAGCTCGATGTGTAGATCGATCGGACCACCACAGCCATCCTCTGGATGGAGATCGACTTCCCAGGCCTGACGCAGCGAATAGGTCTCGACGAAGTGCCGTTCATCGTGCACGTGAAATCCGTGAGTGACCGCATGGTCCTTTAGGTCTGCAACGAAACCTGCAACGTCTATGGCGGCCATTGACACTCAGGATAGTCCCCAACACCGCTACGGTGACTGCGTGACTGACACACTCTTGGACCCGTTGCGATCGTGCGCACTTGAGATCGGCGAAGCGATCAAGGGCCATCGGGGGAGAGGTCTCTCGGGTCAACGTGCGACGCAGTATCACCTGGACCTTGCGGCGGACGAAGTGGCGCTTCGCGTACTTGGTGGTGCCGGTTTTCGCGTCATCAGTGAGGAGTCTGGCGTCACCGGGAGCGGTTCGATGAGTGTCGTGATCGATCCGATCGACGGCTCGACGAACTGTGACCGTGGGGTGCCCTTCTTCTCGACGAGCCTCGCGGTCATGAGTGGGGAGGAACTCGTTGCGGCCCTCGTGATGAATCAAGCCACCGGAACGATCTACGAGGCGGAGAAGGGGAGCGGTGCACGTCGAGACGGATCACCAATTGCGCCGAGTGGACAGTTCGACATTGCGAATTCAATCGTGGGCTCCTCTGGCTATCCCACCCACGACCTCGGCTGGTCACAGAATCGATCCCTGGGCGCGGCCAGTCTTGAGATATGTCTCGTCGCCGACGGCGCGCTCGACGTCTACGGCGTGGCCCAGCACTCTGGACTGAACATATGGGACTACCTAGGCGGACTCCTGATCGCTCGTGAAGCCGGTGCCGTCGCGGCCGATTATCACGGCGACGAATTGGAGACGAGTGAGAACGTACTGCGTCATCCCGTCTTCGCTGCGACGTCGCAATTGCTTTCATTCATACTTCAAGCGGGACCGATTTAACTCGCTGATATCTGCTCATCGCAATCGAAACGACTCGTTCTTCACGAGGTCCGACATTGCTCGATGAACACACCATCTAGGCTTGAACTCCGCGGGCGCTTAGCTCAGTTGGTTAGAGCAGCTGATTTACACTCAGCAGGTCGGGGGTTCGAGTCCCTCAGCGCCCACTAAATGTTGTCAAAATTACTGTGAAAGTTCGGGACCTCTGTCCCACTTTGACTCCGGGACGTGTGTCTCACTTTCCGGAGCCCTCGGAGACTTTGTGGACAACGAAGTCCGCTCTGGGGAAGCGTGATATGTGAACTCGCTCCCTTGGACGAGAGCCCGAGTTCAGGTGGTCCGGCTCCAGATACAAGGATTCACGAGAAAGAAAGAGCGTTTCAGGTAGGACCGTACGCGTCGAGGTCGAGGACTTCCATGAAACGCCATGCGTTGGCGATCTCGGTGAAGCCAAATTCGGCATAGAGCGAGTGCGCGTCGGACGTAAGGAGTAGTACACGGCGGAGTCCCGCGAGGTCGGGGTGCTCCATGACCTCGCGCATGAGCAATTTCGACAGTCCCTTGCAACGATGTGGCTCCAGAATGAACACGTCAGCCACAAGTGCGAACGTCGCCTTGTCGGTCACGATGCGTGCGAAGCCGACCTGATCTTCGCCGCGGTACACGCCGAAGCACATTGAATTCTCGATCGAACGTGCAACGACGGCCCTCGGAACGCCTGGGGACCAGTACGACTCCTCAGAAAGGAAGCGGAAAACCAGATCGACGTCAAGACGATCCTGGTCCGTCGAGACCTCGTAGCCATCAACGCTCGTCACAGAGACCATTGTTGTCGAAATGACTTGAAGCCTCGGATCCGACAGTTCCGACGTCACGAAGGACTGGACGTCGCTCCGTCAATTATCGGTCAATCGCGAAAGAACGGTGACAGAGGCAAGTCAGGTATTGGCATCAGTCGTTCCAAGCCCTACGGACTTCTCAATTCGAGATATCTGCCCTCGGTACGCGTCGGTCGTTCGCGACGAATTCGCATGAAGGATGCGCAGTGACTTCGCTCAAGAGAAAACTAGGTATGCGACAATTCCATGATGAGTGCGGCAAGGTTGACCCCATATCCCGAACTAGACGGTGTGCTGCATCGCCACGCTGAACGACTTCTGGAGGCGCTTGGAGATCAAGTGGTTGGCGTGTACCTACTGGGTTCACTCGCAATCGGTGACTTCGACGCCACGAGTGACATCGACTTCGTCGTCGTGACGGCCGGTGAAATGTTGGATTCGCAAGTGGCACAAGTTCAGGTCGTTCACGATCAGACTTATGGTCAAGATAACCGGTGGGTCAAGCATCTTGAGTATTCGTTCTTTCCATTGGACTCTCTCAAACTTGCGTCGTCGCCGTTTTCACGTCATGGGCGAGTTCAAGACAAAGAACGAGAACTTTGGTATTTCGATCACGGCGGTCGGGAAATCGAACGATCGGATCATGACAACTCACTCGTTACGCGCTGGACGCTCCGAGAGAAAGGTGTGGCCGTGGTCGGCGCCGAACCCCCCTCCTTCCTCGACCCAGTGTCGCCCCGCGCATTGCGGGCTGAGATTCAAGATTCGCTGGTCGGCTGGGGGAATGAGCTTCGAAAGGACTCCGAGCCCTATAGGAATCGCTTCTATCAAGCGTTCATCGTGCTGCACTTTTGCCGAATGCTCCAAGACCTCCATGAAGGAAGGATCACTTCAAAACGCGAGGGCGCGGAGTGGGCGAAATTCAATCTGGATCCCATGTGGACGTCCCTCATCGAATATTGCTGGAATGATCGACAGGATCCTGAGATACACGTGAGTCAACCGGAGGTGCCCGAAATATTTCAGCAAGTCTTGGCTTTCGTGGACTACGCCGTCGCGCAGGGAACGAAGGTCGACATTAATTTGTTGTGAAGGGGAATCGATCTCACTGACTGCTCTTGATCTGTCCGGCCGTTGGATGGGCGCAGTGAATCGTGGGCCACAAGCGAAAGTAAGCGTATGACCGAAGGAATGAGCAACGAACCGAACCCGACACTTACCGGCCTCGTGTCGTCCGTCGTGGCGCTTGTTCGCGACGAGAACGGGCGGGTGCTCTTGGCTTCGTCTTCTGAGAGCGGCCCGTGGTCGTTCATTGGTGGTGGCGTCGCAGAGGGTGAAGACCTCGCGAGGGCTGCGGTCACGTTCGCCCGTGAGGACTGCGGTCTCACTGTCGAAGTTGGCGATGTACTGGCTGAGCTCTCAGGCGACCAGTACCGGGTGCTCTACGAGTGCGGAGCCGACACGACCTACCGAGCAACGGTCTATGACGCCAGGCTGCTCGGTGACGATGGGCCAGCCCCGTTGCGAGCCAACTGGTTTACGCTGGCCCAGTTGGCCGACCTGCCCCTGGATGAGTTCGCAACCGCTGCGCTATCCGATCTACATCTGTTGTAAGTCCGCTGCGGCGCGGGCTCAGTTGATCGCCGGACCATGCTGGCTGGAGATAGAAAGGCTTCGTGTCTACTTGAGTAGGCGTGACATTCGACGGTCGGCTAATACGCGCCCACCCGTCTGACACGTTGGGCAGTACGTCATCTCATAATTTTCGAAGGACACCCTGTGCAACGTGCCACCGCACGGTGTTGGGCACGGCTCTCCGGCACGACCGTGCACCTTGAAGCGACCGCCCAACTTGGCCTCTGACAGACCCCCGTCGCGCGTGCGTTCGAGTTCCAGCGCCTCGGCAAGCACATCGGTGACGGAGGCGAGAAGCGCGACGCGTTGTTGCGCACTCAGTGAGTGCAGCGAGGCGAACGGCGAGAGCTTGGCACGTTGCAGAATGTCGTCACCCCAGCCGCGACCAATACCCGATAGAACGTGCTGGTCGCGGAGGTCGGTGGTGAGCCGGCGCCGGGAGTCGCTCGTGAGAAGAATCTCGGCGAACGCATCGCTTCCCGGCTCTGGTCCGAGCCCCGCCAACGGACCCTCGTCATGGGGTGCCAATACCCACCACGAGGCCTTTCGATGGGTGCCGTATTCGCGCACGAGGATGCCGATACTCGCCCCGAGTCCGGCTTCGTCGTGACCAAACACGAAACGCACTGCCGAGCCTCGGGGCCTGGTCGTCTTGGGTGGACGCTCCACGTCGAGGCGCCCCGCTTGTGAGAGGTGCAGCACAATGCGCACACCGTCGTCGAACTCCCACACCAGGTACTTCGCCCGTCGACCGACCGAGACGAGCCGGTGGCCCTGCACTGATTCATGCGCGGGATCGTACGTCTTAAGCGAGGAGAAACCGAGCAGTTCGATTCGGTGCAATGTCGTGCCCGTGAGGAGCGCATCGAGTCGCTCTGACAGGGCCTGCATTTCCGGCATTTCGGGCACGCACCAATGTACCTAGTGTCACGGGTTTGGATGCCTGGGAAAATTCACGGGCGTCGCGGCCGACCGGTTCGTCGATGGTGAAGAAGGAGTTAATCACCCGAGGCGCCGTTGCATCACCTACGGCACAACCGGACCGTGCAGAGTACTGCGATGAAATGCGTCGCTCTCAGTGTGTCGAGGCAGAGAGTATTGCGTCGATCTGCGAGAGAAGTTCACTCACGTCATACGGCTTGACGAGGTGGCCCACGACACCAAGTTGTGCCTCCGCGGCGTTCGGGCACGCGGCATCACCCGAGATGATCAAGATTGGCGTGTCTCTGGTTCCGACCCGTTCGCGCAAGATTCGCATCACGTCTTCGCCGCTCATGTCCGGGAGATTTCGATCGAGAAGGATGAGGTCAGGTCGCTCTGACTCCGCGATGATCGTCGCCGCACTCCCGGAACTCGCTTCCAGTAATCGAATGGTGGGGCGACGCCTGAGAACCTCGCGCATCAAATCCATGTTCAAATGCTCATTCTCGACATACAAGATCTTCAAGAGTCGCGATTTCTGATCGGTCATTCGCTTTTCATCCCCACTCACATCTCTTCGACAGGTTGGGGCATCGAAGTGTTTCGAGTCCACTGACCCAAGTCCTCGAACCGGTACCTGCTTTTCTCATCTAAACGGCGTCCGCGCACAAATTGCCGTTCCTCGAACGATCGTCGAATAACACCGGTTGATCAGGCATCGAGCGTACGCGGCGGTGACGCCGAACCTATATCTCGAATAGGGAATTGGAAGTTTCAGACCCGTTGCGCTCGTGCGCCCGTCGTTACGCGACGCCGACGGGAATCTTCGCGAGGTCAGACTTAAAGGCCAAGAGGTTGGCCGGCATCGGCCGACTGATGAAATAGCCCTGCGCACGGTCGCATCCCAGATCGCTCAATAGGTCCAGTGTGTCGACATCCTCGATTCCTTCGGCGACGACGCGTAGGCGCATGTCGTGTCCGAGTTGAATCGTCGCTCGCACGAGTTCGAGGTCGCGTTCTTTGCCCTCGGTGCCCAGTCCGGTGATGAAGCCACGGTCGAGCTTCAGCTCACCGACCGCCAGACTGCTGAGATAGGCCAAGGACGTGAAGCCGGCTCCGAAGTCATCGATGGAGACGATGATGCCCAGGTCGCGCAACTCTTCGATGACCGCCTTCGATCGGGCGAAGTCAGTGATGATGCTCGTCTCGGTGATCTCGATGAGCAGCGCGGTGCCCGGAAGGGAGTTCTTCTCCAGCAGCTCCACGACGAGGCCGGTGAATCCTTCTTCGAGAAGGTTGGTGGCCGTTACGTTGACCGACACCGCCAGTGTGCGACCACTGGAGCGCCACTGAGCACACTGGGTCAACGCTTCGTTCAGGACCCACGTCGTGAGTTCCTTCATCAGGCCTGCGTCCTCCGCCAGCGGGATGAACTTCAATGGGGGGACCAAACCGAGGCGCGGATGGGGCCAACGAATCAACGCCTCGACGGCCAAGATCTCACCCGTTCGCAGATCGAGTTGAGGTTGGTAGTGGAGCACGAAGGTGCCGTTGTCAACGGCATCTCGAAGTTCCTCCACCAGGTTGAGACGTTGTTCACCGCCATCAATCTCTTGGTCGTAGAAGACGTAGGGGATGTTCCCCAATTTCGCGCGGTACATCGCGGTGTCCGCACTCCACATGAGACCGATCGCTTCGGTGGCATCGGAGGGGGCGAGCGCAATGCCGATGCTGGCGCCGACGCTGGCGCTCATCTTTTGGAGATAGAAGGGCTCGACGATCTCCGCGATGATGTCCTCGGCCACCTGGGCCGCGTCGTCGGCGTCCGCGTCGATGAGCACAACGGCCAGTTCGTCGCCACCCAAGCGAAAGACGGAACCGGAAGCGGGAATGGCCCTCGTAAGACGTGGGCCCAGTTGACGCAAGAGTTCATCACCGGCCGGATGGCCAAACGAGTCGTTGATCTCTTTGAAGTGATTGAGGTCGATGTAGAGAAACGCCAGTCTGCGCTCGCTCGTCCAGGGATTGTTGAAGTCGGCGAAATACGTATCAATGACGTGCAGGAGGTGACGACGATTACCGAGACCGGTCAGTTCGTCGGTCTGGGCCTGGCGGTGGCGTTCCTCGGTCACCAAGCGCAGGTCTCGAGCCGACAGGGAAAGTCGTAGCCCGACGGCCACGAGGGTTGCCGTGGCGAGGCCGAGGGCGACTCGGGTCACCGTGTGCACCGTTCCCGTCACCAGGATCACGAGGCCTGCGGCCGCGGCGAGGCTGGGGAGCAGGAAACCGGCGGTCCGTAATTCGCGCAACGGATCGAGCTTTCGCGGCTTCATCCACACGGACATTGCCATGAGGACAATCGAAGCGGGCCACGCGATCGCGTTGAGATTGCTGCCGAACCGCGAATCGAGGATCCCATTCCCGAAGAGGTTGAACGTGTCGCCCACCACGTTGAGTGAGATTCCGGCCGCGAGGAGAAACCACGGCATCGAACCACGACTGGAGAGCAGGACCGTGCCGCCGATGACCAACGAAAGCAACAGGAGATCGCCGACGGGGTAGGCGAGGTTGACGGCGGTCCCGAGCGCGCTGACACCGGCATCGTGCACAATCGTGTGGAAGGCGAACGCCGCGCAGACGGCCGCGGCACCGAGACCCGCGACGGCGCCGTCGAGCCAGTTCGGTCGAGAGAGTCGCCCCATAGCCGCGCGCAGCAGTTGGACTGTTGCCACGTACGCCAAGGGGTAGAACGTCACGTAGAAGAGGTCGGCCCACGACGGTGTCGAGGGGGTCTTGCCGCCGAGTGATTCGAACGTCAAGACGGTGTCGCCGATGCTCCACGAGAGCAGCGCGAGGCCCAAGACCAACGGTCCACTACGCCCGGGAGACCGGTTCATTCCGCGCACGATGCACATGCCCGACGCGATGAACTCCACGGCGCAGATGCCCCATCCATCCACCCACGTCCACTGCTGGGCGGGCGGGCGAACGAGCAGTGAGATCAGGTAACCAACGAGGAGGATGGAGAGAATGGCGAAGCCGATCCACATGTTTCGCGAAATCCGCTCGAGCCGGTCCTGGCTGAGTGGACTCTCGATCACGTCGGCCGGGGCGACCGGCTCGTTCGTCGATGGCTGAGGAGATTGTAACGTCGACGGTTCGACGGCGCGTGCAGTTCGTAAGTCGTCTCCGATTGCGATAACCATGACACAGCCCCCTTGCATTCTTCTTGGGAAGAACCACGGCTACGAAAACTATTATTGGCACGCCAATTCAAGGCCCACATCTACCCAACAAAAACCCAATTGACGGCCGAAAACGCATCGGACGACCAGTTTCAGCCTTGAAGCACCACCGAATCGCCACGCGGGAGTGTTCGACGTCGAGGAGGTTGGACCGGGCAGGGCGAGGGATACTTGATCCCATGACGTCGGGTGCTCGTGACCGCAACGCCGAAACGATGGCCTGGGTGGAGGCGCAAGGAATCGTCCTTCAGTCGGCGCGGGGACCGCTACCGAATGTTGCCGAGTTCATCGCCGGCGAACCGATTCGCGGCAGTTGGTGGGGCCACCCCGCCGGCAAGGAGATCTATGAGATCTTGAGTGCGCTCGACGACTCACCCGACATCGTCACCACCCGTCTCGTCGATGCCAAGGTGACCTTGATTCATTCGCGGGTTTGGCCCGCCATCGTTCGCGCGGCCGATGAGATTGGGCCTGGTCGCCTCGCCGCGGTGCACCACGAACACACCGCGAGCGGCGCACACCGACGTTTTGACGTCGACTTTCCCCTGTGGGTGCCCTCGGACGTGCGCGAAAACGCTGCGAAACTGTCACTCGACCAAGCGTTCGCACAACTACCCGACTGCCTTCAGGGTTGATTCACCTGACGAATGGTTGTACGCGAATCGGTTTAGTCCTTTACGCCGCACACCTTCTTGTCATACACCGTGATCTTGTTCGTCGCCGCAGTCATGGTTTTGGAGATCGTCGCAAAACTCGCGATCTGCGCCTTGGAAAGCTTGGCGTAACTGAAATTGACCTTTGACAGGTCGGTGTAAAACACGTTCAACTCTTTGAACACGGTCTTGTACGAGCTCTGCAGCGACGACGGTGCGACATTCAGCACCAGCGTCTCCTCACTACCGAGCGCTTTGTACGCGGCCTTCATCGCGGCGACGGCGCCGCCGGGCGTTTCGAGCGCCTTGTTGGCGGCGGTTGACTTCTTGTTGTAGGCGACGAGCAAACTGCAGTAGGCAGATCCGCCCGCCACTTTGAGATGCGTGTTGGTACCGGCGAACGAAGGCGTCGTGGTGGCAAGGAGCGCGCCGAGCGAAAGGGCGGCGACGAGCGAAGCCTTCCTCGTGACGTGCACCCTTCGTGTCGGTGAATGATCCATCGATGTCAAACGGTCCTTCATTACTTCCCCCTTGATTGGTTGACAAGACTGTGACCTTGACGACCGTTGGACGTTGCGCCGTCACTTCAGATGGAATACTACGCAGGTTCGCTCTCGACGTGATGCCACGGGCGTCGAATCTTTGCTTCGTTCGTAGTGGCGGCCTTTGGCATACCGGAGAGCCCGTTCACAAGTACTAGTTCTTGGCGCTGCAGTACTTCTTGTCGTACGTCGATATCGTCTTTGTGTCTGCGTTGACCGATGTCTGAATGGACTCGAACGACACAATCTCGTTCTCGGGAACGCTCAAATAGTTGAAGTTGACCTTGGCCAAGTCCGAGTACACCTCGTGAAGCGAGTTCACTTCTTTCGAATAGGCCCCCTTGAGCGGGGCGGGGGCGACGTGCAGTATCTGTACGGCGACGCCATTCAATGCCTTGTAGGCGGCCTTCATCGACGCGACGGGGCTCGTGATCGAGCTGTAGACCCGGCGAGCGGTGTTCTCCTTCGTGTTGAAGGAACCGAGCAGTTTGCAGTACGCCGCGCGATTCTGTGCAGCTCGACTGGGGGTGGCGGCCAGAGAACCGGTCGTTCCCACGAGCAATGATCCGATGATGAGGAATGCCACGATTGACGCGCGTGGGGCGACTCGCTGCGTTCGACGTGGACCGACCTTGGCCGCCACTGATGCTGCGTTCATTGGGACCTTCTTTCGGTTCTTCAGCCCACGTACGCGATGCCGGCAGCGCGATTCGCCGCTGGGTGAATGTTACGAAACCAAACGGTCAAGATCGCTCGGTTGATGGAAATGTGTCAAAGGGTTACCCGGGGGTCGCCGCTGTGGCGAATTGCCCAAGTTGGCGACCACGACGCGCGGTGCACAAAGTTCCATCGTCCATACTGGAAGCATGGACTTAATTTCACGTGCGGAGAGCTGGCTGTGCGACATGGACGGCGTCTTGATCCGTGACGGTGCGATGGTGGCGGGAGCGGACAAGTTCCTCGACCGGCTCCGAGCGACCAATCGTCCGTATCTCATCTTGACGAATAACTCCCTGTTCACGCCCCGAGAGGTGAAGGAGCAACTCGCATCGATGGGTCTCCTCGTCGAAGAGTCCCAACTCTGGACGTCGGCGCTCGCGACGGCGAAGTTCGTGCACACGCAACGACCGTTCGGGACGGCGTTCGTCATTGGTCAACCCAGTCTGCACGAGGCCATCCACGACGTCGGGTATCGGTCGGACGATCGTCAACCGGACTACGTCGTCCTGGGCGAGACCCAGCATTACTCTTTCGATGAGATCGCAACGGCCGTGCGCCTCATTGATCGCGGGAGCCACTTCGTGGCGACGAACCCCGAGCCAACCGGTCAGTCACCCCTTGGACCACTTCCTGGGTGCGGCGCCCTCGCGGCGATGATTCAAAGCGCCACGGGCGTCGCTCCGTACTTCGTCGGTAAACCCAACCCCGTCATGATTCGTGAGGGATTGAACATCCTCGACGCGCACTCGAAGTCGACCATCATGATTGGCGACCGGATGGACACGGACATCCAGGCCGGCGCAGAAGCAGGACTGGGCACGATCTTGGTGTTGTCGGGTGTGGCCCAGGCCGATGAGGTCGACCACTATCCATTCCAGCCGTCGCGAATCGTCAACTCCGTCGCCGATCTGATCGACGAACTCTAGGAGACTTCGGACTTCATTGCCTCGGTCGAGGCCGTGCGCTCGTGTGAGGGCTGCGTGAGTTGCAGGGCCGCGAGGAACGCCTTGGCCCAGTCGTAGACGTTGCGCCGGAAGATCATCCGGCGCATCCGTGACATTCGGTCTCGCGTTTCCTTCGGTCCGGCGTTCATCGCGAGCAGGATTGACTCCTTCATGCCATCGGTGTCGTGCGGGTTCACCATGTACGCACCACGCAGTTCCGTGGCCGCGCCGGCGAATTCGCTCAGGATGAGTTTGCCCGTCAAGTCGGTTCGGCTCATGACGTACTCCTTGGCCACCAGATTCATGCCGTCCTTGAACGGCGTGACCAGCATGATGTCGGCCGCGAGATAGAGCGCAATGAGTTCATCGAAGGGAAGATTCTTGTGCAGGTAGTGAATGGCCGGGTGGCCGACGAGGCCGTGTTCCCCGTTGACCTCGCTGACTGCTCGCTCGAGGTCGTGGCGCTCTTGCTCGTAGTGGGCGTCGGATTCGCGGCTCGGCACCGCGATCTGAATCATCACTTGGCGCTCGGCACTCAACTGACCGTCGTCGAGCATTTCGGCGACGGCCTTGATCCGCTGCTGAATGCCCTTGGTGTAGTCGAGTCGGTCGACTCCCAGCAGCAGGAACTCGGGGTCACCGAGGTCGTGGCGTATTTCTCGCGCTCGCGCTCGTACCGTTGGATCCGACGCCAATTCGACAATTTGGTCGCAGTCCACGGAGATGGGAAAGGAGCCCACGCGGATGGCTCGACCTTCGAAGTCAAGTCCCGAATCAGTACCCGTTGCCGACGTGAGTCGTCGAGCGAGACGCGAGAAGTTCGATGCGGACGAGTGGAGCTGGAAACCGAGCAGGTCGGCCCCGAGGAGTCCAGCGAGGATCTCTCGACGCCACGGTAACTGCATGAACAACTCGCTCGGCGGGAACGGGATGTGGAGGAAGAAACCGATGAGTACATCGGGACGGAGCGTTCGCAACATCTGGGGAACCAACTGGAGTTGGTAGTCGTGGATCCAGACCGTGCCGCCGGGTGCGACGTTCTCCGCAATGGTCACCGCGAAGCGCATGTTCACTTCGCGGTAGGCGTGCCACCAGGTGCGGTGATAGGTCGGGGAGCGAATCGCGTCGTGGTACAGCGGCCAAATCGTGGCGTTGGAGAAGCCCAGGTAGAACTCCTCGTACTCCTCGGGACTGAGGGTGACCGCCTTCAGGCGAATTCCCTCGTACGAGGCGGGTGGCTCTTGATCCTCGGACGTGCCGGGCCAGCCGATCCAGAGGCCCTTTCGATTGACGAGTACCGAGGTGAGGGCGGACACGAGCCCACCGGGACTAGGGAGCCAACCGTCATCGCCGGGCGTCGAGGAGTGTCGCACCGGTAAACGATTGGCGACGACGACGAACTCCGCGAGCTCTGACGCCGGCGCCGAAGGGGCCGTCGACGAAGAGTTCGATGGCGCCGAGGTACGGGGTGTTGAGTTGTGTTCAGTCATGGAAGGATCCTCGGCTGAGCCTAGAGGTGGACACGCTTTCTTGCTTGTTCGATCGTCGTCGATCGTGGTACTCCATGGCTGTGCAACCCTGAGTGTTCGCCGCGGCAATGAATCACTGTGCGACGTGAAAACGAGCGCGAGCGAGACCTATGACGACACTAATTACTAGGGCACTTCGTTAATTCAGACGTCGGTCGCTTCGGGCACCCCCGGCGAATCTGGCCAGAGCGCCCGAGCGGCAATCGTGTTCGCGTTGTTGATCTTGTCTGCGTTCCACCAACTGTGCGAGCGCGCGTTGCCCCGCGACGTTTCGCCAAGGTGCGCCTCGGCGCCTATCACGCTCAGAATCGCGTTGATGAGCGCGAGATGCGTAAGGGCCTGAGGGAAGTTCCCAAGGTGCCGAGCGGTCGTCGGGTCGAGCTCCTCCGCATAGAGGCCCAACGTGCTGGCGGCCCCGATCAGTTTCTCGCAGTGCGTGCGCGCACTCTCGAGCTCGCCAATCGCCACGAGCGCCGAGACGAGCCAGAATGAGCAGACGGTGAAGCTACCTTCACCCTCGCCGTCGAATCCGTCGTCGGTCTTCTCCGGTCGGTACCGGAAGACAAAGGGACCGTCGGTCAGGTCGTCCGCGATCGCAAAGACGGTAGCCCTGATGCGCTCGTCATCCGTGGGGAGAAACCCGAGCATGGGCAGGACCAGGAGTGACGCGTCGAGTTCGTCGCTGCCATAGGACTGCGTGAAGCCCCCGCGACTACCGACCGCCTTGGCACAAATGTCATCGTGCACGGTCTTGGCCTCGGCCGACCACTCTGCGGCCCGCTTGGTTTCGCCCCTCAATTTCGCGAGTCTCGCACCACGGTCGATCGCGACCCAACACATGACCTTGGAGAACGTGAAGTGACGGGGCTCGCCGCGCACCTCCCAGATGCCACGGTCCGGTTCACGCCAACAGGCGATCGCCTGTTCGACCGCCTGGACGACGATGCGCCACGATCGTTCGCTGAGCGAATCGCGGGTCCGAGTGTGCTCATAGATGCAGTCGACGACGCCACCGAGGATGTCGAACTGCGTCTGGTTGTAGGCAGCGTTGCCAATTCGAACGGGCTGACTCCAGACATAACCGGTGAGGTGGTCGAATTCAGACTCGACCGGTGACTCGCCGCAGTCGACGGGGTAGAGCACCTGGAGGTTTCGACGGTTGCGGGCCCCGGCGCTCGCCCCGCGCGGTGGTTCCAGGACGTCGCCCAGGAACGCCAAGAAATCATCGGCCTCGGTGTGGAAACCGAGTGCGTTCAGGGCGCGAAGTGCGAACGCCGTGTCGCGGATCCAGGTGTAGCGGTAGTCCCAGTTACGTGAACCTCCGAGGTTCTCGGGTAGTGACGTGGTCGGGGCGGCGAGGATTGCCCCGGTCGGGGCGTAGGAGAGACCTTTGAGCGTGAGGGCACTTCGCTGAAGGAGTTCGCGCCACGGGTGATCCGGGAACTGTCCGCCGTCAATCCACCCACGCCAGAATCGTGACGTCTCGTCCTTCCAATGGTCGACCTCCACCTGGACCGTGGGCAGTTTCGTGTCGGCCCAACTCATGACCGCGAAGCACGTCTCGCCTTCTACGAGACGGTGACGGGCTCGCACGGCACGACCCTCGATGCCAAATCGCATGTCGCCGCTCAGGGTGATGTGGTTGAACTCAGGGTTCGTCGTCGCCACACTGTCGTAGGAGTTGCCGCTGTACTCCCACTCGGCGTCGACCCGGCCGTAGTTGAACGAAGGTTCACAGTTGAGGATGACGTCGACGCTGCCGTGCAGACACCGGGCCGTTCGCACGAGCACGTGGCACGCATCGAAGTCACCCGGGGTGCGGCGCTGGAGCGGTGATCGTTCGCCGGTCCGATACCACGGACCAATCGCCAAGAAGTCGTGGACTTCGAGCCAGCCGCTGCGCGTCTGCCAGGTGGTGGCCAACACCATCGTCCCCGGTTCGTACTGACGGTGGGCGGGGACCGCACTGTCGACCGGTGCCAAACGAAAGGAACCGGCCGATCGGTCGAGGATGGTGCCGAAGAGACTGGGATCGTGCGGCTTTGGTAGGCACATCCATTCGATGGAGCCGGTGGGCGCGACGAGCAGGGTGTTCTCACAGTCTGAGAGGAAGGCGTAGTCCCCAATGGGAGGAAAGATTGCCTCGAGTTCCTCCGGTGTCGTGGGCGGCGAAAAGCCCTGGTCCTTCAGCGAACGAAATTCGAGCGCGGGGGTCTGTTCAAGAGCGTGGATGCCCTCGTGGCCACTCGATGAACTGGAATGTCGTGTTGGAGCCATTGTCGCCTCACTCATTCCCTCGGCGCTCGATCGAGATCGACACGAGGGCTAGTTGCGAACCAAACGACTGTCATAGACGTTCAGACCTCTTCGTTGCTACATAGACAAGCGTAGTAACAATTGATTGATCGGCGTCGGTCGGCCCATTTTCGGTCAATGTCTTGCAAATCGCCGTTGTCGCGCGACATTCGCGTACCTACTGGGATCGGCCCCGAGCGGTGACGTTGATGACGTCAACGACGACGTCGTCGTGCACGAGCCAGATGACGTCGTGTTTGTCGATCGTGGGATCACAGTGCGGCGGCACGAGTTCGAGCCGCTCACCCCGGCGAAAGGCCGGACCAGCGCCACTTGTCACCAAGCCCTGTTCGTCGCCGAAGAATGCGAAGCTCGCCTGCTCGAACCCCACGAGCACCGCCGGACCGGCGTCGGTCGCCATCGACTTGAGTCCGGCGTCTACGGTGACGAAGCCTTCGTGGTTCGCCGAGATGACACTGGTGAGGATCGTCAGACTCTGTTGGTAACGTCCTTCGCGGTCGTCGCCCAAGGCGTCGCGGTATTCGCGATCCATGAAGACGTAACTGCCCGGCTGCAACTCCGATAGGACACCTAATTCAATGTCGATTGATGACGTACCGGTGCCGCCGCCGGTGCGCAGCGACACGTCGTGTCCATTGGATTCCAGAGCGTCGATCACCGATTGGAGTTGTTCCATCGCCGCGATGGTCTTCGTGCGTCGATGTTCCCTTCCGACGACGTGTTGAAGGTGACCGGCGTAACCCTGTACGCCCGAGAAGACCAGTTGAGGAATGTCGCCCACACGCTCCGCCACCGCTAACGCGTCGCTCGGCGTCGTGACGCCCGTGCGACCCAGTCCAACGTCGACGTCGCACAACACCGCGATGGTCGCGTCCGAATCGTCGAGGGCGTCGGCAATCTCGTCCACCCCGTCAACGTGGTCGACCACGACGATGAGATCACACGTCGCCGCCAGCGCCACCGCTCGCTTCGCGGCGTGTGGACCGACGAGGGGAGAGGTGAGCAAGACCGAGAGCACCGCGGCGTCGTTGCCCCGGGCCGCGATGACGGCTTCGGCCTCGCCCAATTTCGCGCACGCCACGCCGACTGCGCCCGCCTTGAGTTGGCGTTCGAGGATGTAGATCGACTTATGCGATTTGAGATGGGGTCGCAGCGACAGGCCCGAGGCCCGTGCCTCATCGGCCATCCGTTCGATGTTGTTCACCAGTAGCGCGAGGTCACAGAGGAGGGCCGGCGTGGCAATGAGGCTTCGTGAATTTGCCTCACCGATGTGTGCAACGGCGTCGGCGTAGGCGGGGACGTTACCTGTTGATTCGATCATGTTGTCAACCTCGTTACTCGCCAGTAATGCGTGTGTGCTGCAGGCATCTGCCACCATTGGTCGCTACTCCATAGTGCCGATACGTCGTTGAGCCATTTCGATGATTCTTCGTACCGTGCAATAATGGCCCTTCATGGCGGATCGCGCGGACTTTGACGCATCACTACCTGAGGACGACCTTGATTTCCGATTGATGGGAGAGGGCCACCCTGATGGTCTCCCCGTTTTCGACGCGCCCGTCGGAGCACACCTTCGCAACCGACGAAAGGTCAACAGCCCTTCGCAACTGCTCATCTTGAAGGACCTGGTGCACTACAAAGCCAGCCATGGACGCTGGCGCATCGCCAAGGATCTCGTCGGCTTGGTGCGCCGCGGTCAGGGCAATGAAGGCGACGAGTCCTACGGGGACAAACTACGGCGCGAACGCGACAAGGGTAAGTCCGAGTCGTCGACGTACGGCCTGGCGACGGTGGACGACCACTCCTTCGTCCTCTACGCCATGAACTGGGACTTCTTCGCCGGTTCACTGGGCGTCGTGTCGGGCGAAAAGTTCCAAGCGGCCGCCGATCTCGCCATCAAACAGAAGCTCCCGTTGGTGAGCGTCTACGCATCGAGCGGCGTGCGCCAGCATGAGAATTTCGCGGGGCTCACCCAGATGACGCGCATGGTCGAGGCGATCCGTCTCTACAAGGAGAAGGTCAACCTTCCCCACGTCGCGGTCCTGCTGGGCAACGTGTGGGGCGGCGTCTCGGCGAGCGCCGTACCGAACGCGGACCTCATCCTCGCCACCTCCGGGACCAATTTCGGCTTCGCCGGACCGAAGGTCATCGAAGCGTTCGAAGGATTCTCGGTGCCCACCGATTCCCAGAGCGCCGAAGCCAATCTGCTCGACCGCAACATCGACGTGGTCCTCTCCGACGTCAATGAACTCGTCTGGTACCTCGGGGCGATACTGACGTCAACGACGCTGCCCGACAAGCACCACCTGCTCAGCGCCGAGACGCCACCGATGATCCGTAACGTGACGCCGTCGGATCAGCGCCGATCCTTCGACTTTGGACCGGTCGGCATCTACGGTCCCCGCTTTGACGACATGAAGGGATCGGTCTCCGTGCCCGCTGCGGCGCCGCGTCAGGCCCACGTCAGCAGCGACTCCGACGCTCTCGTCGAGCAGTACCAGGACCTCATGACCGACGCCAACCGCGTCGACCTCGAGTTCATCGTCCGTTACGGCTTCACCGAGGCGACCGCCGTCTACAACTACGTGCAGGAGACGGAGTACAAACGCTATCCCGCGATCGTTGGCGCCTTCGCCAAGATTGGTTCACAGCCCTTCGTGATCGTCGGAACGCAGCCTTCGTACCAGCGCTTCGGCGATACGGTGATCAAACGTCCGTCGAATCCGGCGCCCGAGGACTTCGCCTTCATGGAGCGAATGCTCGAAATGGGGGAGAGGCTCCATCTGCCGGCGCTCTTCATCACCGACACGCTCGGCGCCAAGCCGACACTCGAGAGCGAGCGCCGCGGACAGTCACGTGCGATTGCCCGATCGATCCTGAAGGGAATCGATTACTCCGAACCGGTGATCTCGCTCGTCGCCGGCGCCCTTGGCAGCGGCGGGGGACTCGCGACGACGCCAATGGCCGACCACGTGATCATGCTCGAGAAGGCTATGGCCTACGTTGCGGAACCGAGGTCCGCCGCCTCGATTCTCTACAAGACGCCGAATCCCTCGCGAGACGAGGTGCGCATCACACTCGCCACGATGCGATCGACCGCGAAGGACCAGTTGGATCTTGGGCTCATCGACGAGGTGATCCCAGAAGATCCCAACCCGTTCATCACGGTCGAGCGAGTCAACGCGTCAATCATGCGCGCCTACATTGAGCTGGCGCAACTGTCCGAACGTCGACTGCGGGCCCGTCGCCAGGAGCGAATTCGCGGCCTACGGGCGTTTGAGATAATCCAAGAGTAGGTTGCGACCGGTCGTCTCACGTGGTTCAGCGGCGTCGAGGGGGCGCTGAGGAGCGACGTGGCGGACTTCTTTGAGTTGCTAGACGAAGCGCAACGACATCCGACGCAGGGTTGGGACTTCGCGTGGCTCGCGAATCGAATAACGACCGACGCCCTCCCCTGGGACTTGGCGACCATCGTCACGGCTCTGGCGCGAACGTCGCCCGACCTCTTGGACCTCGGCACCGGTGGTGGCGAGTGGTTGGCGCAGTTGGCGCTACGTCCCGCGCGCACGGTGGCGACCGAGGCGTGGCCCCCGAACGTGCTCGTGGCACGACGTCGCCTCGAACCTCTCGGCGTCGAGGTCCGCGAAGTCGCTGGTGTCGCCGATAACAACGACCAATTCGACGAGGAGGTGAACGTGCCCTTGCCCTTCGACGACGGAGAGTTCCATCTCGTCAGCAGTCGCCACGAATCCTTTCACGCCGGCGACGTCGCACGCGTGCTCGCACGCGGGGGCCACTTCGTGACCCAACAGGTGGGAGACGGCCTCTTCCGAGAGTTCCGGGCATTATTTGACGCACCGCAGTCCACGTTGCCGGCCCTCACGCTTGAGATGCTGTGCGACCAAGTCACGCGTTCGGGATTGACCGTGATCGAATCCGCTGAAGCAATCCAGACCGTGAGCTTTCTCGACGTGGGTGCCTTGGCGTGGTACCTGAGGATGATCCCGTGGACGGTGCCGGACTTTGACGTCGTGGCCCAACGCGACGCGCTGGAACGCATTCATGGTGACATTGAGCGCAGAGGGCCGTTGCGCGTCGCGCAGCCAGGTCTGTATCTCGTGGCGCGAAAGGTCTGAGACGAGGTTCGCTATTTACTCAATGAGATCGAGCGGAGGATCGAACGAGTGAACGAGTTGGTCCGCGCGTAGACCTTTCGGCGCGCGTAACGCTTGCCGTACGCGAGTGGACCGTGTGAGGCGGCCTCGACGTTACCCATCAGTCGAGCATCGCGGTACAACTCCGAACGCAGGCTCCGATGACGAGCCACTATGCGCTCGGATCATTGACTGACGCGCTGCTCACACTGTGCCGTGCCGTCAAACCATTTCGGCCCCGGTGCGCAACACCGGGGCCGAAATGGATGAACATGCGACGTGTTACTTGAGCCAAGCCGGAATGCCCGAGCTCAACTTCTTCGCCACGGTGACCGGTCCGGTCGATGAACTGTCGGTGGTGTACACGGTGCCCGTGATCGGCTTCGTTGCGGAGTCACTGATGACGGTCGTGAGGTAGCCGCCGTTGAGGCCTTGGTGGTTGCTGTTCGTGTAGCTGAGCGGCACCAGCGATGGCGTCTGACTGAACACAGTCGTCTGCAACGTGTGCAGGAATGCGGCGCGGGTCAGGTTCTTCCCAGTGGCCTTCAGGGCTTCGACGAACGCCACACCGTAGGCAGCGCCGTAGGCGATGTTGCCGTTCAGAACGCTCGACGAGGTGAAGCCAGGGAAGTCAGCCGGGTCGGCCTTGATGACCTTGTAGATCCACGGAATCCATGGGCTCGACGTGGTCGTCGTGGGCAGGTAGCTGAAGGTGATCGCACCCTGCTCCGGGTCGGTCGGGACCTTGCCAACGAAGGGCGCGTCAACCGTCTGAGGGTCAGAGCCAACGCTCGAGATGACCCACTGCGGTGAGTAGCCCAACTGGAGTGCGGCGCCGAGGGCGGCGTCGGTGGCACCAGGGATCGAGTCGAGCACCACGATCGTGCACTTGTCCGTCTCGAAGCGCTGGATGTAGGGAGCGATGGATGCACCGTTCGAGGTCACCAGTGCGCCGACCGAGTAGAGCTGCTCGTCGGACGGCGTCACACCACCGGCGATGAGTCCAGCCAAACCGTCAGTTCCGAAGTCGTCGCCCTGTCCGAGGAAGCAGACGTTGGCGGAGGGGAAGGTGGCCTTGATGTACTTGGCGAAGATCTTGCTCTCTTCGTTGTAACTGGGCTGCCAACCGAACAGACCCGGGTACTGGTGCGGGTTGTTCCAGTCCTGTGAGCCCGAAGCGACGAACAACTGAGGAACGTCGTCGCCCTTGAGCAACGCGCGAACCGTGTCCTGGGTGGGCGTACCGAGCGAGCCGACCGTCGCGAAGACGGGCAGGCCGAGGAGCGAGTGGGTCTGCGTCGCGGTGTTGGGAACGCCGGTGCAACCAAAGCCCGGCGTGCCGTAGCAGTCGTCCTTGATCACGTACTTGATCTTGCGGCCGTAAATCCCACCGCGCGCGTTCACGTACTTGAAGACGGCGTCGGCGGCCTTGGCGACCTGGTTGTAACCCGAGGCTGCGATTCCCGTCTCGGGCTCGGTGGCGCCGATCGTGATCTGCTTGGCCGTCACGCCCGGGGTCTTCTTAACCGCCGCTCCCGCCGAGACGATCGAACTTCCGGCGGTGACGAGGCCCAGACACAGCAGCAGTGCCGTGCCCGAAATCGTCACGCGACGCGTTGTGCTTTTAACCATCTTTTTTTCTCCCCTGATGTAGAACTCTTAGGGGCAGAGTAGGCGTCACCAAACCCCGTTGCAAGTCACCCCTAGGACCGATTGCGTGCGCGATGCCAGAAATGTCGCACGGCTCCGGCAATTCCGAGCGGTGCGAAGAGCATCGTCAAGATGAGCAGGCCCCCGAAGATAATGCCGTTCAGCTGGCTCGCGAAATTGCCCTGAGGGTTGAGACCAGTCTGATTGACGATCCACGAGATGACGTTCGTGGAGTAGGCGTAGATCACGCCACCGATGAGCGCCCCCGAGATAGTGCCGATCCCGCCAATGACGATCAACGAGAGAATGGTGACCGAAAGGGCGAAGGAGTAGGTCGGCGGCGAGACCGAGTTGTCAATCAGCGTCCACAACGCCCCGCCCAATGCGGCGTAGGCCGACGAGACGACGAAGGCAATGACGCGCGCCCTCGGCAGCGATATGCCGACGAGTTCCGCCGCAACATCGTTGTCACGGATCAGACGCATCGCGCGGCCCGTACGGCTCGCGAAGAGATTCGCCATGAAGAAGAACGCCACGCCGGCGACGACGATGGAGATATCGGTCAACCAGAGCGTGCTCGTCGTGAGTGGTGACGTACCCGAGTGAAAGAGCGAGATCAACCAGTGCGGTGGTTTTGCCTCCGTCGGTAGTTGCAGGCCGGAATCGCCCCCGGTCCAGGAACTGAACTCCCCGAGGATTGCCGTGAACGCCACGGCGAACGCGAGGGTCATCCCCGCGAGATACGGTCCGCGTAGTCGCGTCGCGGGCAGGCCGAGCAGTAGTCCGACCAGTGCGCCGGCTACGACGGAAATGAGCAGCGTGACGAAGATCGGGGTCGTCGCGTGGTGGTTGGCCCAAATGGCCATCGTGAACGCACCGACACCCATGAAGGCGCTGTTGCCGAGCGAGATCTGACCTGAGGCGCCCGTGAGGAAGGAGAGGCCGAGCAACACGATGGACATTGCTGCGCCGGTGGCCAGATTGAAATCGCTGGCCGAGGGTAGGAAGAACGCCACGAAGAGTACGGCCACGACACCGAGAAGGCTCAGGGCGGCTCGCGCGACCACGGGATGACTGGACCGCAGTCCGGGGAAGGTGAGCGTGGCGAGGCACGCCACCGCGACGTCGAGCGCGATGGCGATGGCGACGCCGTTGCGCGTCGTTGGTGCGATGAGCAGCGCGACGATGGTCGCGACGATGATCACCGCCAAGGACACCGCACTTCTCTGACGGACGTCTCCGAGCTTCATCACACGCGCCTCAGTGAACTCTTGGTGAAGACACCATTTGGTCGGACCATCAGCGCCACGATCAAAACCACGAGGGCCACGATGATTTGGGCATTCGAGTTGAGGTAGTCCTGGACGAATTGGAGGATGATGCCGAGGGAGACTCCCGCCACGATCGCCCCAACCGGACTCTCGAGACCGCCGACCGCCGCGGCGATGAAACCGAAGGCGAAGATGCCGTCGTTGACCTGCGGGGTGAGTCCAGTGAAGAAATTGGACGAGACGAGGATCGTGGTGACCACGCCGACGGCCGTTGACAACATCCATCCGAGCGTGAGCAGTCGCCCGACGCGAACACCCAAGAGACGCGACACCTCGGGCGCCAGCGCCGACGCGCGCAATTGCAGTCCGAGATTCGTGAAGCGAAAGAGGGCCGCCACCGCGAGCATCACCACGATCGCTGCGCCGATCTCATAGACCGTGAACGGCGAGAGCGAAACGGGGTGACCTCCGAGTTGCCAGTCAATGGAAGAGAAGGGACTTGGCAGACTGCGCGGGAACGACGACCAAATTGCGGCCGCGACAGCTTCAAGCACTATCAAGAATCCGACCATGACCACAATGGGATTGATCTCCGGTTTCCCGTAGAGCCCGCGAACGACGAGTCGTTCCGTCAGACCGCCCACGGCCAGTCCCACGATGAGCGCCGCCACCGCGCAGAGCCAGTAACCGAAGTGGTACGAGAGGAGCGCGAAGCCGACGTACGTCGCAAACATCGGCATTGCGCCCTGGGCGAAGTTCAACACGCCCGTGGAGCGCCAGATGAGGACCAGGCTGAGTGCCACCATGCCGTAGATGACACCGTTGGTGAGTCCACCGAGCACGTCAGCGATGATGCGCGATGTGAGGAAGGCGTCCATCACTCCACCAATCCCAAGTAGTACTGCCGGAGATTCTCGTCGGCGGCGACCACCGATGCTGCGTCGTTCGCGACGACCTGACCCACGTGCAGCACCACCGCTCGTTGTGCAATACGCAGCGCCGACGAGGCGTTCTGCTCGACGAGGATCACCGTGAGGTCGTTCGTCTCACAGAGCGAACGGATGGTGTGCATCAACTGTGCGGTCACGAGGGGAGCGAGACCGAGCGAGGGCTCGTCGAGCAAGAGCACTGATGGCTTCGCGATTAGGGCGCGCGCCATCGCGAGCATCTGGCGTTCACCACCGGAGAGTTTGGCGGCGTGCTGCTTGCGTCGTTCGCCCAGCACCGGGAACTGTTCGTACTGTTCCTCGAGGCCGCTCTTGAGATTGACCTTGGCCATCATCGCGCCGAGTCGGAGGTTCTCTTCAACCGTGAATTCGCCGATGACGCCGCGACCTTCGGGGACGTGGCCGACACCCATGCGGGCGATGTCCTCGGTCTTCTGGTGCACGAGCATCCGTTCGTCCATGGCAATCGTGCCGGACTTGGGTTCTTTCAATCCGCTGATGGTGCGCAACAACGTCGTCTTACCGGCACCATTCGCGCCGAGGACGGCGGTGATCTGTCCCGTCTCGGCTCGGAACGTCACGTCGCGAAGCGCCTGCACGGCACCATACGAGACCGACAGGTTCTCGATGGCGATCATTCGTCCACCCCGAGGTACGCCTCGATGACCGCTTCGTTCTCACGAACCTCTGAGGGCGATCCGCTCGCGATGACCTGACCGAAGTTGAGTACCACGAGTCGGTTGACGAGCGGCATGACGAACTCCATGTCGTGCTCGACGAGCAGCACCCCCATCGACGAACGCAACTCCACGATGAGTCGAGCGAAGTCATCGAGTTCGGCCTCGTCGAGTCCCGAGGCCGGCTCGTCGAGCATCAGCAACGTTGGGTCACTCATTAGGGCCCTCGCCACCGAGACCTTCTTTGCGATGCCGTAAGGGATCGCTGAGGGGAGGCGGGTCGCCATACCGGCGATGCCCAGTCGTTCGAGCATGGCCAACGCGTCGCGGCGCAGGGCCCGCTCCGAACGAACCTCAATGGGCAACGACAAGAAGCTGGCGAAGAAGCCACCGCTCGGTCGCAGATGACCTCCGGCCATCACGTTTTCGAGCACGCTGCAGTGCGGAAAGAGGCCAACGCCCTGGAGGGTGCGCGCGACGCCGGCGTGCACCAGTTGGTTCGGCCGCAGATTCGACTTCTTCGCGGTGGGGTAGTGCACGTGACCTTCGTTGGGCCTCACGAAGCCGCACGCCACATTGAACGCGGTGGTCTTGCCGGCGCCGTTCGGTCCGATGAGACCGACGATCTCTCCCGAGGAGACGTCGAAAGAAACGTCGTCGAGCGCCCGCAGTCCTTCAAAATGGACGGAGACGTGTTCAAGCGCGAGGAGCGATAATTCGGTGCCCGGCGACATAGCCCTCGACGTTACCTGTTGGCGACGAGGGGGTGAATTCAATCGGTCGCGCGCGTCCAACCCTGGAAGTTCGAGAACTGATCGGTGTCGGATTCCACTTTGATTCGAAGTTACGAAGGACCTATTGCTTGGTTGCCGCGACGACTCCGTAGCGAATCATTGAATCGGCCATCGAGGTGGTCATCTCGTCGAGATTCCTTGGTGACCATCGGAGCACCGTGCGGATGCGTTGGTTATCCACGGTCTGACTCGTACCGAGGTCATTCATTGCCAAACGAATGGTCGAGTCGAAGAGCGCCATGAGACGGATGGCAATCGAGGGAAGTCGCCTTGTCGGGATCTTGTAACCGAGTGGCCCTAAATGCCGTTGGAGGATGACCGCGACCTCCATCATCGAGTGGTTCGCTTCGGCGCAGATGAACCGTTGTCCCGCTGCCTCGGGCGTCGTGAGCGCGGTCACGTGCGCACTCGCCACGTCTCGGACGTCAACCATGGCGAGCGAGATGTCGGGGATCGCGGGAATGTCGTGATCGATGATGCGTTTGACCAGTTCGCCCGACGTTCCCCAGTCGGCGGACAACACGGGCCCGAGCACGAGCCCCGGATTGATGACGACGAGCTGCATTGTCGCGTCGGTACCGAGTGCGTCAACGAAACTCCACGCCGCTCGCTCAGCGATCGTCTTTGACTTGTCGTACGCGCCAATTCGTTTGCCGTTCAGGTTCGTCCAGTGCGACTCATCAAAGGTTCTGGAACGATCGTTGCCGTAGACGATCGCACTGATCGATGACGTCAGCACGACGCGCTCGACACCGGCCTCGTTCGCCGCACGAAGAACACGGAGCGTGCCGTCGCGCGCCGGTACGACGAGTTCGTCGTCGTTCTTCGCAGCCGAGCGTGGAAGAGGGCTCGCGACGTGCAGTACGTAGCGACAGCCCGTCACCGCTTCCTTCCACCCCTCATCACTCGTGAGGTCCGCGCTGACCACTGCAAAGTCGGGCAAATGAACTTTGCCTGATTCGCTGAGGTGTGGTTCAAGAATGTCCACGATCCCTTGCGTGCGATCCGAGGATCGCGCCGTTCCGCGTACGAGGTACCCGGCCTCGAGGAGTTGCAGGATGCAATGCTGTGCGATGAAGCCGGTCGCGCCAGTGACGAGCACTCGATCAGTCACGGCGCTCCTTTGTCAGTACTGCGATGAGTGCCGCCTCAGATGGACAGCCACCGGTCACTTTAGTGAAGGACGTTGTCGTCCACCGGACCGGCCTCCTCGAGAAGTTCCTGAATCCGAGGCCTCCAGTCGACGCCTTCAGTACTGTCGCCGCTGGCGTGCAGCGCGGCTCGTTCGACTCGAAGTTGACGCGCTACCGAACCAAGGTGACGGGGAAGCCGTTCTCGCAGGAGCGTCCGGATCACCTGGGCGAGCGCTGGCGAGGCACCTTCGGTGGAGACCGAGACGACGACCTCGCCGTCACGATGCACGGCCGTGAAGTAAAAATCCGAGCGGGCAGGATCGTCGACGACGTTCAGCCATATGCCCTCGGTTCGTGCTTCGTCGACGATCTGATCATTGATGACGGGGTCACCGGTCGCTGAGACCACGAGGGCGTACCCTCTCAGGTCGCCTCGGCGATAGTCGCGGGCATCGTAGGAGGCGAGGCCGAGAGGAAGCGGCGCCAACTGCTCGCGAGCAATCACGGTCACGCGTGCGCCAGCCTCGACGAGCAGCGCTGCCTTACCGGTGCCAATGCGGCCCGCCCCAACGACCAAGACTGGCTTGTTGGACAACTTCATCGCGAGGGGCAGCATGCTCACGTGCTGAGCGTCGCCTCAACGAGGATGTCGCGAAGCGAGAGTGCGGCGACCGGACCGACCACGATGATCGCCGGCGACGCAACGTCCAGTTCGCCGAGTTCAGTGAGCGTCGCACGGGTCTCGCGCTGGCGCTCGGTCCAGGCGTTCTCAACCACCGCGATCGGCGTGGCGGGAGAGAGTCCCCCTTCGACCAGTTGACTCGCGATCGAGGCGCGACGAGCGACGCCCATCAAGATGACCAGCGTGATGTCGGGGTTCGCGAGACGCCGAAAATATTCGTCATCGTCATTGGCGAGATGACCGGTGACGACCGTGACGCCGCGCGAGAGGCTGCGATGGGTCACGGGTATGCCCGCGGCCAGGGGACCCGAGAAGGCCGAGGTGACGCCCGGTACGACGTCACAGGCGACACCGGCTTCCCGCAGCGCCATCATCTCCTCGCCGCCACGGCCGAACACGAAAGGGTCGCCGCCCTTGAGGCGAACGACGCAGTCGTGGTCGCGTCCGAGCGATACGAGCAGGTCATTGATGATCGACTGCGACGTGAAGTTGCCGGGTGACTTCCCGACGTCAATCAGGTCGGCCCCACTGTTGGCAAGCTCCAAGACGGATCGGTCGACCAGTCGATCGTGCACGACCACATCGGCCCGAGCGAGCAGTCGCGCGGCGCGAACCGTCAAGAGGTCGGCGTCTCCCGGGCCGGCGCCGACGAGAAAGACCGTCATGCGACACCGACACGGGTTACGAAGTCGCCGAAGGATTCATCCACGTCACCTTCGGACTCCCAACGATCGAAGAGGGGGCCGAGCACCGTTGAAATCTCGGCGAAGGGAACCTTCTCTCGGAAGAGGGTCGCCAGTCGGTCGCCGCGGGGTCCTCCGCCGACGTACACGTCGTAGGTCGACTTCGTTCGTCCCACGATCCCCACTTCGGCGACGGCCGGACGGGCGCAACCGTTGGGGCATCCGGTCATTCGCAGTTGGAGCGACCGCCGCCCGAGCTTGCGTCGTCCGAGCTCACCTTCGATCGTGTCGACCAACTCGGGGAGTCGGCGCTCGGCCTCGGTCAGCGCCTGACCGCACGTGGGTAGCGCGGGACAGGCCAGTGCCGTGCGTTCGACGACACCGAGCGCGCCATCGAGACGCACGCGGTGACGTTCGAGGAGCTCGTCGACGAGGGGACGGTCGCCGTCGCGAATCGCGCTCACGATGATGTCCTGCTGAGCCGTGATGAAGAAGGTGACGGGCAACTGTTCGGCAATCTCGCGTAGTGCCGTTCGGAGCGTCGCACCACTTTCGTCGTCGCGAACCCTTCCCGCGGACACGCGAACCCCCACCTGCCAGGTCCCGTCGCTGAGTTGACGCCAACCCAAGTGATCGTCGGCATCGAAACGTGTCGGAAGATCGAGGGGCTCACGGACGTCGCGTCCGAGCCGCACCTCGACTTCCTTTCGGAACTGTTCGAGGCCCAGGTCGGCGACAACGTACTTCATGCGAGCGCGCTTGCGATCGGTGCGGTCACCGAGGTCGCGATAGGTGGCGACAATCGCGGCGATCACCTCTTCGAGTTCGTCGTACGTGACGAAGGCCATCGGGTCGGCGAGGCGCGAGAACGTGTCGTCGTTGGTGTAGGACCGTCCAAGTCCGCCACCCACGAGGAGCGTGAAACCATCACCGGCACTGGGGTGCACGCCGGGAATGAGTCCCACGTCTTGGGCGAAGACATCGACGCAGTTGTCGTGCGGGTGGGCGACGGCGATCTTGAACTTGCGCGGCAGGTAGGTGTCGCCATAGAAGGCTCGTTCCGCGATGTCCTCGCGGGAGGCGGCCTTGTCGCCGTTCACGAAGATCTCCCAGTGCGCGTTGGTCGTTGCCCGGAAGGTCTTTGCGAGTCGCGCGGTTACTCCGCGCAGACGCTCGTCGGACTCGTCGGACTGTAGGCCGGGGCAGGACACGACGTTGCGTACGACGTCGCCACAGGCGCCAAATGACGTCATGAGTTGCTCGTCGAGGGATCGGGCGAGGGGACGAAGTCCGTCTTTCAACACGCCGTGGTACTGCACGGCCTGGCGGGTCGTGAGGCGGATCGATCCATCGGCCACGTCGCCCGCGATGCGGTCGAGGGCGAGCCACTGATCGGGGGAGACCCGCCCACCTGGGATCGCGACGCGGATCATGAAGATGTAGTCGAGTTCCTCGTGATTGACGGCGCGCTCGCGACGAACGTCTCGGTTGTCCTGGGAGTAGATGCCATGGAATTTGAGCAGCTGTTCTGCGTCATTGGACACACTGGCGACGTCGCTGTCGAGTTCTTCGCTCAAGGATCCGCGCAGAAAGTTACTGGAGCGCTTGATCTCCTCAACGGCAGTTTCCTGCTTCGTCACGGTGGTCACGTCAATTTCCCCCATCGTCGTGTGGCTAATGATGACAAACCTTACCGGTTTAGTCATGTATTGGCAATGGGTTCGCCCAGGTAAATGAAAACTGTGCAATACAGCGGATTTCACTCCGCGACGTCGCACGACACCGAGTTGGAGTGGTCACAACATCACCAGTTATCCTCGCGTGTACTAAAAATCCTGATCCGAGTGCACTTGGCGGGGCGCGGTTCCCTACTTGAGGGTCACTTCGTAGCTCGCCTCCACATTCGCCGAGACCGTGATCACTTCGATGTCGACGTCGACGAAACTGTCCCACGAGGAGGTGCCCGACGTCGCTGAGGCCAACGTGTGCGCCGATCGACGGGCGCTGGTCGCGTTGGCCGTCGCGCCAAGAAGGCCGGGATCGGCCAGCAAGATGAGAGGTCCGAGGTTCGCACCAAGGGCGAGAGCGAAATCGTTCGCGGCCTCCCTCGCGTCCGCGACGGCGAGACGTCGGATCGCTCGATGTGCCTGTAACTGGGTGTCGCGGTCGAGGTGCCACGTCAGTTGATTGTTCCGGACGCCTACCTGGATGAGCGCAGCGCTTGCGCGAGAAACGGTATCGGCATCCACCAAGAGCTGGCCGCCCACTTGTGCGACCCAACCTCCGTGCTCGCGAATGTGGTCGGGCCCAACGTGGTTGAACCGTTCTTCGACTCGAAGGGACTGCACCTTGATCCCTCGCACGCCCACGCCGACGTTCGCAATGGTGTCGCGCAGCTGGGCAATGACGGCGTTGCCTCCGGCCAAGGCTTTCGAGCGCGTGGGAGCGTCGAACTCATGCCCGAAGTACACGATGGCGTAGTCAGCCGGGAAATCGTCGCTCGCACTTCCCTTTACGGCGATGGTGGCGGTGGTCATAGCGCAGTTTCGCACATTGAGGGCCAATTCTTCCGAGCAACGCCCGAGGCTGTCCATGGCTGATCGGACTCGTGCACGACGTCTGATGGTCAATTGAAAGTCCAATTAACGTGAAAGCGTCAAGGAGCCCAGATGAACAATCGCCAAGTAGTACTCGCCCAACGGCCCGTGGGGATGGTTGACGAATCGACCACGTCAATCGTGGAAGGTCCGATGCCCGTCATTGGGGCTAATGAGGCGTTGATCAGGGTGGGCCTCGTCTCGATCGATCCCACGATCCGTACGTGGATGAACGATGCGCCGGGCTACCTGCCGCCCATTGAACTCGGTGCCGTGATTCGCGCGGGCGGCACTGGCGTCGTCGTCGAGTCCAACACTGAGCGATACAACGTCGGCGACATCGTCTACGGCATGACCAACTGGCAGGAGTGGGCAGTCGCGAGCGAACAGAACAGGTTCACCGTCGTGCCAACCGGACTCGGACTCGATCTCGGGGCCGTCATGAACGTCCTCGGGACGACGGGATTGACGGCCTACTTCGGTCTGCTCGACATTGGCCAATTCAAGGAGGGGGACGTCGTCGTGGTTTCCGGCGCGGCCGGCGCCACCGGTTCGGTCGTCGGGCAGATCGCGAAGGCTCGCGGCGCCTCAAAAGTCGTGGGTATCGCGGGCGGGCCCGAGAAGTGCGCCGAGGTCGTCGAAAACTACGGCTTCGACGAATGCCTCGACTACCGCGAGGAGCACCTCAACAAGAGGATCCGCGCGGCGTGCCCGAAAGGTGTGGACCTGTACTTCGACAACGTGGGCGGTGAGATCCTCGACGCCGTGTTGGCGAACATCGCCATGCACGCGCGCATCGTGCTCTGCGGCGCGATCTCGCAGTACAACTCCATGGAGCGACCGAAGGGTATCGCGAACACGTCGATGATGATCATGCGTCGAGGGCGGATGCAGGGCTTCATCGTGTTCGACTTCGCCCATCGATACGCCGAGGCGCAGGTGGAACTCGCCACGATGGTGCTCGATGGTCGCATTGCCCATCAAGAGCACCTCGTGCACGGCCTCGAGCACGCGCCGGACGCATTGAACCTTCTCTTCACGGGTGGGAATCACGGCAAGACGCTCGTCGTCGTCGACGAGAGTGTGACGCTCGGTTAGACGAGACGAACGTCCGCGACGAGGGCGCGGTGGTCACTGCCGCCGTCACTCGCGAAACCGCCGAGACGTTCCCATGGACCACGCACGAGCAGGTGGTCGATCTGCGAGTGTGGCGTTCGAGCGGGCCAGGTGCGCGCGTTGACCAGTGAGCGCCAGCCGGGCAGGAGCAGTCGCAGCAGTGGTCGCCACGAATTGAAGTCACCGCCGAGAAGAATCGGTAGTGCCGGGTCCAGCGTGTCGACGATGTCACTGACGCGTCGGTACTGACGATACGAACCGTGGCTGAGATGCGCGCCGTGCACCGCGAGGGCGTAGAACGTCCGATCTGCGTCGCGCAATGTCGCAATGATCAGCGCCCGCTTGACCTTCTCTCGAGGCAGACGACCGAGCGACTCGACGCGAATGTCGACGATCTCAAGACGTGTCAGCAGTCCGAGTCCCCACTCTCCGTCCTGGACCCCGAGCGACGTCGCCCGACGCACTCGCTGGGCGTTGCTCAGTGTGCGGTGTTCGTCGAAGAAGAGACCCCGTTCGCCGCTGAGGTGGGCGAGGAGCGGCTGCCAGGTTCGTCCGCCGGTGCCTGAGGTCACGCGTTGTCCGGTCGCGAGTGGCACGAAGACGCCGTCCATTCCCAAGCGGGCCTTCAGGGTTTCGAAGAAATCCTCTCCGTCACTACGCCACAGTTCGGGAAGGATCAGCAGATCGGCGTTGAGACTCACGACGTGGTCAAGGACCCGAGTTGGTCGACCCCATCCGTCGACACCAGCGTGAAGGTTGAACGTCGCGACACGCACAACGAAACCCTAGGTCGCCCGACGTGCACGTGTGGCAGGCTTTACGGGTGGACTCAGTAAATGTGGCGTTCGGCCATCGGCTCTGGTGGGTGGACGCGTTCACGGGCGACGCCGAACGGGGCAATCCTGCGGTCGTCGTGCTGCTCGAGCGTTCCATGCCCGACGACGAACTCCAACAGATCGCGTTCGAACTCGGGGTCTCCGAGACGGCCTTCGTCCGACGAGCGGGTGATCAGTGGTCACTGCGATGGTTCACGCCGACCGTCGAAGTCGACATCTGCGGTCACGCGACGCTCGCGAGCCTGCACGTGCTATTGAACGAGCTGGGCGTCCCCGGCGGTGAGATCTACTTCCAGACGCGTGCGGGACTGCTGTCGGGACGGCGAATGAGTGACGGTCTCTTGGCCATCGACCTACCGCGGTGGACGCTGGAACCGGCCGACCCGTCGATGTTGAACAACACGCTCGGCCCGGTTCGCGACGTCTTTCGCGCGGGTCCGCACAGCGTGCTGGCGGTCGTCGAGGACTACGACACCCTGTGCGGACTCGCCGTCGACTCGATGAATCTGTTCCTGGTGCCCTGTTCGATGGTCATCGCGGCCTGCATCGGTGGACCGGGCGTCGACGCCGCGATCCGAGTGTTCGCGCCGCGTCTCGGACTCGCGGAGGACAGTGTCACCGGCAGCGCGATGTGCGCCGTGTCACCGTGGTGGGTCGAAACCACCGGATCACCGACGGTCTCGGTACACCAGGCATCGGCGCGCGGCGGCGTGATGTTCGCGCGGCTCTTCGAGAACGCCGTCGAAGTGGCGGGCATGGCCAGAACCTTCTTCGGTGGTGACCTTCGCGGATGAGTGGTGAAGTACTCGGGCCGGGCCCGCACACGAGGGTTCGTCGCCTCGCCACGAAGGCGCAGTACGAACGTGACGTGATCTTCGAGATCATCGACGAGGCCCGGCTGTGCCACGTGAGTGCCATCGTGCGAGGGAGCGCCATGGTCATCCCGACGCTGCACGCCCGTGAGGGCGGCACCTTGTACCTGCACGGGAGTCCCTCCAACGCGGTGATGAAGTCAGTCGTCGAGCGAGGCGAGGCGTGCGTCAGCATCACGCTGTACGACGGTCTACGTCTCGCGCGCAGTGGATTCGAATCGTCGATCGCCTATCGCTCCGTCGTGGTGTTCGGCAACGCGACCCTCGTCGAGGACGATGACGAGAAGGCGAGAGTTCTCGATCTGTTCGTCGACGCGGTATTGCCCGGGCGCGCTCGCGAGGTTCGCCCGATGACTGATTCGGAGAGGCGACTGACGATGGTGGTGGCGCTCACCATTGACGAAGCGTCAGCGAAACTCTCCTCCGGTCCGACCGACGATCCCGACGCCGATCAGGACCTCGCCATCTGGTCGGGGACCGTGCCCGCTCGCGTGGTCTTCGGCGCGCCGGTCCCCGACACGAACGGCGCCATGGCGAAGGGTGACATCGCGCTACCCGAGTCGGTCGTGAGGCTCCTGGACCGTCAGTGAATCGTTCCGAGACGCTCAGGGAACAGATCGAACGCATCGAACCGGTCAACGAACAGGAGTCCCTCTCCATCGTCGCGACGTTGGACCGGCTGACGTGGCCCGGTGACCCCTTCAGTGAAGTGGAGAACGAGCACCACGTGACGGCGTCCGCGTTCGTGATCTCGTCGCGTGGCGTCATTCTTCATCGCCATCGTCGCCTCGAGATCTGGTTACAGCCCGGTGGTCACGTGGACCCGGGCGAACGGCCCGAGGACGCGGCACGGCGCGAAACGCACGAAGAGACCGGTCTGGTCGCACGACACGTCGTGCCGATCAATCTCTTTCACGTCGACGTGCATCTTGGGCCCCGCGGCCACACGCACTACGACCTGCGCTACGTCCTGGCGGCACCCCCACTCGATCCCACACCGCCGGCGGGCGAGAGTCCGGAGGTCTTCTGGTTTGACTTCGCGAGCGCGCAAGAGCGATGCGAACCGGGATTGGCACCGGCGTTGGCGAAGTTGGGCCGGGCCTACGAGACATTTGACGTGCGAGACTGATGCCGTGAACGAGACCGACAACCTGCGCGCGTTGATGGAGGCCGATCGTTGGATCGACCGGGTCACCGCGCAACGCAACCACTTGCCCGAGATGGCCGAACTCGTCACGGTCGAAGAGGAGTTGCGGGGCCTCTTGAAGGCGCTCAACGAAGCGCAGGCCGTGCTCGCGCCCGTTCGATCGGCCTACGAAGACGCGCAGCGCGAGGGCGGACGCCTGCGAACTCGCGCGGAGAGTCTTGACTCGACGCTCAGTTCCTCGACCGCGAACGCGCGCGAGTTGGCGGCGTTGCAGGGCGAACTCGCCCACGTCCGAGAGTTGCTCGCGCGCAGCGAAGACCTGGAGCTCGACTACCTCATCGAAGTGGAACCCCTCGAGGACGTCGTCAACGCCGTCAAGGCGAAGGCGCAGCCTCAGGTCACGAGGCGCACCGAGTTGCAGGGGGCCATCGCGGCGTTGCAGGCCGGACTCGATGACGAACTCGTGAGCCTGCGAACGGGTCGCACCGAGCGCGCCTCGGCACTCAGCGGCGAGCTCCTCGCACGCTACGACGCGGCGTTCTCGCGCGTCGGCACCTCGGGGGCCGCGCAGGTGGACGCGGGACGTTGTGACGGTTGTCGCATCGCGCTGTCGCCCCTGGACGTCGATCGTTGGAAGGGCCAAGCGGAGGGGTCGTTCATGCCCTGTCCCGAGTGTGGACGGCTCTTGTTGCCGTGATCATCCTCATTCGTCACGGCCAGACGACGACCAATGCGCAGCGCCTCCTCGTCGGGCGCAGCGATCCCGCGCTCACGGAGCTCGGCGAACGCCAGGCGATCGCCCTTCGTCCGTTGCTCACGCGGGTGCGCGAAGTGTGGACGTCGCCTCTGCAGCGCGCCCGCTCCACCGCGGCGCTGGCGATCCCCGATGTCGAAGCGGTCGTGAAGGAGCCGTTCATCGAGGTCGACTACGGCTCGTTGGACGGTCAATCGCTAAGTGTCGTGAGCGAGGAGCAGTGGCGTGCGTTCGAGCACGATCACAACACCGCGTTCGGCGACGGCGAGTCGCTGGCCTCCGTCGACCAGCGCGTCCACGCGGAACTGCACATGTTGCTCATGGATCCGACGAGTCTGCTGCACAGTTCGACGACGGACCTGGCGATTGTCACGCACATGTCGCCCATCAAGTCGGCGGTGACCTGGGCGCTCGGCGTGCCCGGATCGGCGGCCTGGCGGATGAACCTGCGCAACGCCTCCATCACCACGATCACGACGCGCCTTTCGACGCCGACGCTCCTCAACTACAACGTCGCTCCCGAGGTCGACTGACTAGCGCAGGGCGACACTGATGGCGGCGAAGTGAAAGCCGGCGCCAATCAGGGTGAAGGCGTGGAACAGTTCGTGGTACCCAAAGACTCGTGGGGAGAGTCGCGGTCGCTTCGTGCCGTAAAAGACAGCGCCGATGGTGTACGCGACGCCGCCCGCCAGGATCAACAAGAAGCAGGTCGACCCGCCACCGCGGTAGATCTGTGGCATGACCGCCGCCGCCGCCCAACTAAAGGCCAAGTAGGGGATCGTGTTCGCCCACTTTGGGGCGTGCATGGCGAACTGGCGCACGGCAATGCCGATGAGGGTGCTGATACCGATGATGATCAACACCACGAGGCGAATCGTCCCGTGCATCGTCAAGCCCGCGAGGGCGAAGTACGTCCCGGTGATGGCGAGGTAGATCGTCGAGTGGTCGGCCCGTCGCCAGGCCATCCGCTGTGACGGCGTCCAATTGACGCGGTGCAGGAGAGCGCTCGTGAGCAACATGGCGCCGACGCCGAAGAGGAAACAGAGGACCCAGCCGACCTGCGCCCACGTGGCGCATCGCGCGAAGAGGATGGGGGAGCAGGCGAAGAGAACGAAGAAGGCGACGAGATGGAGCCAACCGCGAAGCAACGGACGGGTGAAGGGCACCTCGGCGTTCGGTTGCGCGATCACTTCACTCACGGTCTAACCCTACGTTTGTGACGCGTGTCATTGGTTTCGTCGCGATAAACAACGAAGCCCGCCTGCTCCGGTAGTCCAGAACAAGCGGGCCCTCGATGTTTGGCCCCCCCAGCCAATGACACAAAAATATAGTGGGCGGCCTCGCGCTACTCTGTCACGAGATGCCTGCAAACAAAGGGTTGTGAGCAATTTCACAAAAGGAGAACGTGATGAAACGTCGAACGTTGGGTCAAGGTCTCGAGGTTTCGGCTCAGGGACTCGGTTGCATGGGCATGAGCGAGTTCTACGGCGCGGGTGATGACGACGAATCAATCGCCACAATTCACGCAGCGTTGGACGCCGGCGTCAACTTTCTCGACACCGCGGATATGTACGGCCCGTTCAAGAATGAGGAACTCGTTGGACGAGCTATCGCCGGTCGTCGCGACGAGGTCGTGGTCGCGACAAAATTCGGGAATCAACGAGGCGACGACGGCTCGTACATCAGGATCAATGGCACGCCGGAGTACGTGGTGGCGGCCTGCGACGCCTCGCTGCGACGACTCGGCGTCGACGTGATCGACCTCTACTACCAGCACCGGGTCGACAGGACGGTCGCGATCGAGGAGACCTGGGGCGCCATGAAATCGCTCGTGGACGCCGGCAAGGTCCGGCACCTGGGCATCTCGGAAGCGTCGTCAGCGACCATTGAGCGCGCCCACGCGGTCCACCCGGTGACG
>Ga0182013_10001009_pt1 | contig 39060 bp, 33 predicted proteins | sample 612S2MmetaG_FD_120487 | JGI IMG/M metagenome (GOLD analysis project Ga0182013, IMG submission 120487) | Permafrost microbial communities from Stordalen Mire, Sweden - 612S2M metaG | ecosystem: Environmental > Terrestrial > Soil > Wetlands > Permafrost | place: Sweden: Stordalen | collected... | reverse complement strand
TTCAGGCTGCCAAGGCCAAAGCTAGGGGGTATCGCTCCTCCCGCAACATCGCCACCATCATTTACCTCATCGCAGGCAAACTTGATCTGTCATGTCAACCCACTTGAAATAGCGAAGAACCAGCTAGGGGGTATCGCTCCTCCCGCAACATCGCCACCATCATTTACCTCATCGCAGGCAAACTTGATCTGTCATGTCAACCCACTTGAAATAGCGAAGAACCGAAAATCCTGTCCGTGGCATTGCTCGCAACGGCAGTTACATGCTCTATCCTGCGCCTGCTTCCCTCAGTCCTGCGGAAGTCCCGTTTGTCCAGCCACGCTTGGCCCGCGTTTGTAGTTGGCATTGTCGTACCGTTCGCGTGGCTGTGCCACTCCGCAATGCCTTGGATGCTTCCCGGCATCGTTGACCGCGGAACATCTTCCGAAATGCGAATCTTGCACGTAGAAAAACGTGGCTGGCGATTTCACGAGACGAGCGTCGGCATCGACATCAGAGATGGGAGATTCGGGGTCCGCCAATACGACCGAAGACTGTTTGAATACCGCTTTCAAGGCCTAGATAGGAGCGGAGTGATGCCCGAGACGACGCGTCGGCGCGCCGACGACCTGGTTCGTTCTTCCACATTGCGGAACCTACGTACCGCGCCGGCGGTAGCACTTCGATCATGGAACGCGGAAGGTTGGTACATCACGACGTGGCACTCTCCGCTCCAGGCGTTCACCAGCGAGTATGGAACGGCCCCGCCCACCGGAGTCAAGGATCTGCTGGAACAGATCGCGAAATTGCCCGGGGGAGGACAATCTTTCGCCATCGAGGACGTGTGCGTGGGATTCTGTTACGACCCAGTGGCGGGGCTGGGATTTGTGTACTCGAACGAGCGCTGCATGATGCTCCCAGGTGGAACTACTCGATGTTTCTAACCCTAAGGGAAAGGCCCGGAGTCTGAACATCCACACAGCGGTTGCCGCCCTGCCGCGTCCGGCAAACTCGGATTGACTCCCCGTCTCGCACGCATTTTCCGATAAAGGCTGTGAAACGGCGATTTCGCGGAATTCATCAAGCTGTGATCGAAACCTGTCTAAAATCCCATTGGACTACCGCGCGGAGCGGCAATGCTGGCCGCCCCGCGCAATTCTCCAGGAGAGAGGAAACTGCCATGAAGCACCACGAAGCTGCCGAACACCATATAAAAGCTGCTGAACATCACGAGCACGCCGCGGCTCACCACCGCGAAGCTGCCGAACACCATTCGGAAGGCAATCACGAGACTGCTGCGCACCACGCGCATATCGCCCACGGCCACGGACTTCATGCGGCGCACCACGCCGACGAAGCCACCAAACACCACACCGACACCCATGGCGGCCCGGTGGCTCACGCCGCTACCGGTACCGCCGAGGAGTAACGATTCAGTTGGGGCGCGGCGCCGTCCATTACTCGGGACGCCGCCGCGCCAGTTCCATCAAAGCCTCATGAGTCCCCGCCGATTCCGGCCCGGATAGCTGCGAGTACTTCCCATCGCTACCGAGTACCCAAGCCTGCCGCGAATCCCGCAAGCAGATATCGAGAACCGTCCACAATTTATCTTTTTCCTCCGCTGCCAGAATCGGCGTCACCACCTCCACGCGAGTGGAAAGGTTGCGGTACATCCAGTCTGCCGACGCGATGAAGAAATCGCCCCGCACCGGATCCTCGCACCCGGCCGCGAAATGGAAGATTCGCGAATGCTCCAGGAACCGCCCCACAATCGAGCGCACCCGGACGTTCTCCGACTGTCCCTCGACTCCCGGCCGCAGGCAGCAGAATCCCCGCACGATCGGATCGATGGGCACGCCCGCCGCCGATGCCGCGCACAGCGCCTCGATCAATTCCGGGTCCTTCAGCTGGTTCATCTTGGCGACGATGCGCGCGGGCAACCCGGCGCGCCGATTCGCAATCTCCCGCTCAATCGGTGCGAGCAGGCGCAGCCGCATGGTCGGCGGCGCCGCTCTGCGTTCTCTGCGCCTCTGCGAGAGAAATAGTTTTCTGCAGTTGAATGGGCTATCGCCCCGAAGTGCCGGCCCAACTAGCAAGCGTCCGTAAGAATTCTCTCGCAGAGGCGCAGAGGACGCAGAGAAGAAATAGAACTCAGTGCTCGGCCCCTCCGTGCTCTCCGCCACCTCAGTGTGCTCGGGTCTGCCTTTGAATTTGTTTTCCTCCGTGTCCTTTGTGGTGAACATTGTTTTGCCTCACCGAATCCCGTCGAGCGCCGCCTCTTCCCGCTTCACCAACTCCTTCGGCAATTTCACATACCCCAGCGCCGCGGACTGCGCCTGCCCCGGTCCCAGCACCCACTTGAGAAATCCCACCAGCGCCGCCCGCTTCGTCTCATCCGCCATCCGGACCGGCACCACCATCCACGTGAACGACGCGATCGGGTACGCCCCCGCCCCCGGCGCGTTCACGATCGAAATCTTGAAATCGGCCGCCGGCGGAGCCGCGTGACTCACCGCGGCCTCTATGCTTTCCAAGCTCGCGGCCACGAGCTCGCCTGCGCGGTTCCGTACCTTGCCGAAGTTGAGGTGATGCTGCAGCGCGTAAATGTACTCCACATATCCAATCGCGCCTCCCATCTCTTTCACCAGGCTGGCGACGCCCTCGTTCCCATTCGCGCTGCGTCCCACCGGCCACTTCGGGTTCAGGCTGGCGCCCGTCTGCGCCTTCCATCCCGGTACCGTCTGCGTAAGGAAGTCCGTCCACGCATAACTCGTCCCGCTCCCGTCGGCGCGATGCACCACCACGATGGCGAGATCCGGCAGGCTTAATCCCTTATTGCACTGCCGCAGCACGGGGTCGTTCCATTTGGCGATCGTGCCGGAGTAAATACCGGCCAGCGCCTCCGGCGTGAACCCGATATCGCCGGCCACACCTGGCAGATTCACGATCGGCACCACCGCCCCCACGACCGAGGGCACCAGTAAGTATTTCCCTTCGTCGCCCGGCGAAATCTCCTGTATGGCGTGCGGATTGTCGGAAGCCCCGAAGTCCGCGCTTCCGGCCAGAAGCCTGCGAATTCCGGCCTCCGATCCCACCGCCTCGTAGGAAATGTCGACGTTTGGATTTTCGCGCCGGTAGTTGGTCAACCATTTTGCGTAGACCGGGTAGGGGAACGTCGCGCCCGCGCCTCTGAGGGCGACCGCGGACTGCGGCGGGGCCATCTCCCGCGATGGCGCGCGATCCTGCTCCAACGCCGCCGCCACATGCTTCGCGATTCGTTTGGCCAGCTCTTTGGAAATGTCGCCGGCATCGTTCTCCGGCGTCGCCAGGTACGACCACCACGTCTCCCCTCTGCCATTCTTCAGTTCCACCGAGAGATACCCGCCATAAACCGGCGTCCCATCGGACGGCAGTCGTCCCGACCTCGGGTTCAAGCTGCGATATCCCTTGACCCAGATCTCGCCCCCGCCGCCCAGGATGTCCTCGGCGCCCGCCTCGCTCGCAACTAACGACACTCCGGGAAGCTTACTAAGTTCTGCCATTACATACTCGCGTAACTTCTCCGGCGCCGTCTTAGTGGTGAACGGTTCCACAAACAGCCGTCTGCCGGGCCCTGCCGAGGGTACGGCGAGCGTGCAGCAGCAGACCATACCGGCAATCCACATACTTCTAAAAGCGCTCTTCATCGCGGGTCCTACCCATCCTCACACCGCGCCCCGCGGCGGGAGATCACATCCCAGTTACAAAATCGTGAATTTTCGGTGTATACGCGAGGAATCGTTGACATACCCCTGAGACGTGCCCAACCATGGTAGTTCTTGCGATTCCTTCTACTCCTCCTCATCCTCAATCCGTGGCTTTCGCGCGCTCAAGCCCCCGAAGCGCCGGCGTCAACCCCGGAGCAGCCAATGGGGCTGAGCGCTCCCGAATCTTTCTGGGATCGCTTCTGGATTTCGGTGCAGGGCAATTTCATCAGCCAATACCATTCGGCTTTCGACGCCAAATATTCCGGTCCCAACAGCTTCGCGACTTCCGCCCAGGACGCCACCTCGCGCGTCGAGACTCTTTACACCGGCTTCCGCATCGCCAACCAGCTCGAGATACTCACAGATGTGGAAAGCGCCGGAGGAGCGGGCCTCAGCAGCGCCCTCGGACTGGCCGGTTTTAGCAACGTCGACGTAGTGCGGAATCCGTCGCTAGGCGAAGCGCCCTATATCGCCCGCGTGATGCTCCACTACACCATTCCGCTGGGCAAAGACATCACCGAAGCCACCCGCAATCCACTTTCGCTCGCTTCCATCGTCCCCGTCCGCCGCCTCGAATTGCGCGCCGGTAAAATGAGCACGGTCGATTTCTTCGACCTCAACTCCGCCGGCAGCGACAGCCATCTGCAATTCATGAATTGGACCACCGTCAACAACGGCGCCTTCGATTACGCCGCCGATACCCGCGGCTACACCTACGGCCTTGTTGCCGAGCTCTATGACGAAAAGTGGGCCGCGCGCTTTGGCGAAATGCTGATGCCCACCGTGGCCAACGGCATCCAGCTCGATTGGGACCTCGCCCGCGCCCGCGGCGAGAATTACGAATTTGAATACCACCCCACGCTTCTCCCCAAACGCGCCACCGTGGTGCGCGCCCTCGCCTTCGAAAATCACGCCAACATGGGCAGCTATCGCGAAGCCATTGACAGTTATCTCTCGGGTAAAGCTACCGTGCCCGACATCACGCTATACCGCAAACAGGGCAGAGTGAAATACGGGTTCGGCCTCAATGGCGAACAGGAGCTCACCCATCTTTGGCGCACCTTCTTCCGCCTCGGATGGAACGACGGCCACACCGAATCGTTCGCCTACACCGAGGTCGACCGCACCGCCGAATTCGGCAGTGACTTCCGTGGCAGTGCCTGGCATCGCCCACAGGACAAAGTCGGCGCCGCCGTGGTCGCCAACGGCATCTCCGGCGATCACCGCCGCTACCTCCAGCTCGGAGGCCAGGGATTCATTCTCGGCGATGGCGGCCTGCGCTACGGCCTCGAGAAGATTTTCGAAACTTACTACACCGCCCACATCTGGCGCGGTGTCTCCCTGTCGTTCGACTATCAGCACATTGCCGATCCCGGCTACAACCGCGACCGCGGCCCCGCCTCCGTCGTCAGCCTCCGCATGCACATCGAGGACGCCATCCCGTTCGACAAACTCGGCAGGATCGGCGGGAAATAGCCCTTGCACTCGGGCCGCAATCGGCGCTAGAATCGAAGGCGAATAAAAGGCGAATATGGCTCGACGACCGAACACCGGCTCCCGAGAAACGCTGACCACTGCGGAACTCGCAGAGCTCCGCGCCCGGCTCGCCGGAATGAAGCCCTTCGAGCTGGAGATTTTCTACAAAGCTACCCACAACGCCTGCCGTTATAACGTGAACGGCCGGGTGCCGTGCCCGCGCGCCATTCAGGAGTTCGTCCAGGCCTGGAGAGCGCTAAGAAAGTAGGACATACTTGCCCAGCGGCGCGACCCTGGTGCTGGTCAGCCGCTCCTTTCCCATGCTCAGCAAAACCTGAACAGTAGCTTCCAGATGGCGTCCACACTCGCCGCCGATCGCGCCTGCACCGGCGATTTGCGGGGCTCCAGGACTATCTGAGGACGATGAGGCAAATGCGAACTCCTAATCCGCTGCTCCCTTCATCTAACCTTTCAGAAGGAGAAATACAATGACGAAACAGACTCTCGGCGGCGCCTTCACGCTCCCGAACACATTGATCGCCGTGAACCGCATGGGCTACGGCGCTATGCAACTCGCCGGTCCGCAGGTCTGGGGGCCGCCGCGCGACGTTGACGCTGCCGTAGCTGTCTTGCGGGAGGCCGTTGCCTCCGGCGTGAACCATATCGATACCAGCGACTTTTATGGCCCCCACGTGACCAATCAAATCATCCGGCAGGCTCTGCACCCCTATCCCGATGGCCTGACGATCGTCACCAAAGTGGGCGCTCGCCGCGGAGCGGACAAGTCCTGGTTTCACGCCCTTTCACGCCAGGACCTCATCGATGCCGTTCACGACAATCTCCGCAATCTCGGGCTCGACGCGCTGGAAGTGGTCAACCTGCGCGTGGGAGGTATAGCGGAGCCATCGGACGGCTCCATCGAAGAACCGCTGACCGTGCTCGCCGAACTCCAGCGTCAGGGCCTGATCCGCCATCTCGGACTGAGCAATGTTACGCCGGAGCAACTGGCCGAGGCGCGGAGAATCACCAGGATCGTCTGCGTGCAGAACTATTACAACGTCGCCCATCGCGCCGACGATCGGCTCATCGACGACCTCGCGAAGCAAGGCATTGCTTACGTGCCGTTCTTCCCGCTGGGAGGCTTCACGCCGTTACAATCGTCGGCGCTCGACGCCGCGGCCGCATCGCTCCAAGTCACGCCGATGCAGGTCGCGCTGGCTTGGCTGCTTCACCGTTCGCCCAACATCCTGCTGATTCCCGGGACATCTTCCATCGCTCACCTTCGCGAGAATCTTCAGGCGGCGACGCTGCAGCTTCCTGCCGAAATCCTCGCGGGCCTCGACTCGATAGCTGCCGCTGGCGCGTGAGATCTTGCGCCTCTTCCTGCAGCGCCGAGACTCCGAACCCCTGATGTCGTGCCGCAATTGTGTGCTGTTGGGGAAAATGACTTGAGCCAGTCTTGGCGTCACGCTCATGCCAAGTTCAACGGGTAATTGTGCGGCGGCCGGGAAATAGCGTGAGCCCGTTTCGCTTCCCGGACCGCTCCCTCACGGTCGTCGCCCGGTGTCGGCATACTTCGTTTTAACCTGAACAGAGTCGAACCTATGCCAGTGATATAGTCGTTGGAATGACTCGGACCATCGCCACGTTGGCGCTCTTCGCTGCCATTCTCCCGGCGCAGGAAGCTACTGCTCCGCACGCGCCACTACCCCCGCTTCCAGCGCCCATGAGTGTGCCCAAACCGGGGCCGCAGGCCGACGCCCCGTATGCCCCCCAGCCCATCCTGCAAGGCGGCATCGTCATTCCGCTCTTCCCGCCCGATTCGCCCTATCTGAATAAAGATAAGATCAACATCCCCGAGCAGTACGGCATGAGCGGCTCGGTGGCCGGACGCATTAACAGCATCGTCCACATTCACAATCCGTCCATCGAAGTGCATCGCGTCGAGGGCGGCCTGAATACCGGCGCGGCCGTGATCCTCATCGCGGGCGGCGGCCACAACACTCTCAACGTTGGCGGCGAGGGCGCGGACTTCGTGCCTTTCTTCGCCAATTTCGGAGTGAATACGATCATCCTGCGAAGCCGTCTGCGCAGCGACGGATACAATCCGCAGACCGACGAAGTGTACGACACCGAGCAGGCCATCCGCATGGTGCGGGCCTACGCCGGCGAATGGAAGATCGACCCCAACAAGATCGGCGTCATGGGATTTTCGGCCGGGGCCGAACTCGCGGCCGCCGCGGCCGTGCTTTATGACGACTGGGACAAAAAGAACAGCGCGCCCGGCGATCCGTTCGCCGGCATCGCTTCGCGGCCGGATTTTGTGGGCATCGTCTATCCCGGGCCTTCGCCCTTCGCCCGTAACCGCACCGCTCCACCGATTCCGCGCAATGTGCCGCCGGCATTCCTGGTCTGCGCCGGGTCGGACGACGCGGTGCACGCAGTGTGGGCCATCGAATATTTCAGCGCCATGCTGGCGCTGCGCATTCCCAACATCGAGATGCACCTTTACGGCAACGGCGCGCACCCCGGCGACGCCCGTCCCGATGGCGCCCGCATGAGCGGCGGCCTCACCTATCGCAACTTCACGCCGTACGGTACCTGGCAGGATCGCTTCATCGACTGGTTCCGCGACCTCGGCTTCCTGCAGAAGACCGGCGTGCCGACGAAGGCGGCGAAGGACATCGAGGCCTACCTGGCGAAGCCCGCACCCACTCCAGGACGCGGCCGCGGCCAATAGACCGCGAGCCTATGCGAGACTGAATCTGTGCGGAAAACCAGTCTCCGAACTCCCGATGTCACCCCGCAATTTCGGGTCAATGAGGAACATGGCTTGAGCCCGTTCGGCGACCGGGACCACTCCCTCACGGCCGTGGCTCGGTATCGGCGCACTGCGTTTTTCCGAGCCGCGACCGTGAGTGAGTCGGTTTGCGGGCTCATGGCAATTTCCACGGCATCAGCAGTTCGGAGTCTCGCCCTGCTAGTATGCGCCGCCGGTGCGTGGGCGGGCAGCCCGTGGAATCCCGACGATATCTGGAGTTGGCGCACGCCTCGCGATCCGCAAATCAGCCCCGACGGCCGGCGCGTGGTCTACCTCGAAGACTGGAACGAGCACGGGAGCGACTCGGTGTACTCCAGTTTGTGGCTGGTCTCGATCGACGATAAGCAGCCGCTTTGCTTGACGGATGCTCCCTTCCGCATGCAGTCGCCGCGTTGGTCCCCCGACAGCACGCGCATCGCCTGGAGTTCGGGCCAGGGTTCGCTGAACGTGCTTACTGTGGGTGGCGATGGCGCCAAGGCAACATCCGTCGGCGTCTCGCCGTTGGCGCTCGCATGGTCGCGCGATGGACAGTCGATCGCTTTCACGGCGCTGGTGCCGCCGCCGCAGAATCGCCCTGCCTGGGCCCCCGCGTCCATCCAATCGTGGCTGGTACCGCAATCGCGTGCGCATATCGCCCTCTTCGTGGTCCCTGCCGGCGGAGGCACATGGCAAAACCTCACCGGCCCCGGCTTCGACGCGGTGGGCGAACCTTCCTGGGCGCGCGATGGGAAGTCGATCGTCATCGCGGCCGCCGATGGCCAGATTTATTCCATCCGCCTCGCCGACCAGGTCGCGCGCCGGCTTACCGACGATTCCAATCGCAACGAAAACCCCGTGGTATCGCCCGACGGCTCAAAGATCGCCTGGATGGCCACCGATTCCGCTCTGCGCAGTTATTCCATTCGCAAGCTGTATGTGATGAACGCCGACGGCACGCGCGCGAAGCTGCTCGCCGGCGCGCTCGATCGCAATCCCGAGTACCCACACTGGAGTTCCGATTCGCGCACGGTCTATTTCCTCGCTGACGACTCCGGCGCTACACATGTCTATGCGTCGCGCAACGATAGCACCGTCCGCCAGGTCACCCATGGCGGCGAACGTTTGCGCGGGTTTTCTCTGGCCGATAACGGCCGCGCCGTCACGGTTCGATCCACGGGGCAGGCCGTCGAACTGGTCACATTCCCGGTCGATATGCCGCCGCCCACCGCGGCTGTCCTCGCAGCTCCTATGGCGAAGCTGCTCGCGGAGCGCGAGATTGCCGCGGCGGAGGAGATCCAGGTGCCTTCGGCTGGCAAATCGATTCAGGGCTGGGTCATCAAGCCACCACACTTCGATGCCGCGCGAAATAATCCGCTGCTGCTCGATATCGCCGACGATCCGCGGCGCATGTTCGGCCCAGAGTTCTCGCTGCGCGCGCAGATCTTCGCCGCGCGCGGCTGGGTGGTGCTGCGCGTCAATCCACGCGGCACGCCAGGGTACGGCGAGCAGTTCGGACGCCTGCTGCCGACGCGTTATCCCGGTGACGATGCCGACGACCTGCTGGCCGCCGTGGATTTCGTAGTCGCCAAGGGCGGGATCGACGAGCAACGCATCGCGGTGAGCGGCGGCCTGCTGGCGGCATGGATGCTCGGGCACAGCGATAAGTTCGCCGCGGTGGTGGCGCGCCGTCCAATTGTCGATTTCACGCTGGCAGGCGTGCGCGCAGCTCCCTGGATGGGCGCGCTGCCGTGGGACGATCCCGATCGATACGTGAAGCACTCGCCCATCTACTTCGCGTCGAGTTGGAAGGCGCCCACGCTGGTGTTTGCCGGTGATCCCGACCCGCAGTCCGATGAATTCTATGCCGCGCTGCAGGAGCGCAGAGTGAAATCGGCGATGGTGCGCGTGCCGGATTGGAGCAGGCCGTCGGCGGAAGTGGTGGAACTGGAGACTACGCTCGCGTGGCTGGAGTCGGGTTACGACGCCAGCCGCAAGGCGCGTTGAATACCGGCAGGAAATGTGAGGCGCTGAAAGAAACGCGCCGGATAGACGTAGTCTTCGCCCGATTCGTCGACGATGCGGATAACGTCGTTCGCCTCCGCATCGGAGTCCTCTAATACCGGGTACAGTTTTCTGATCTCCAGCGATGTGCCGAATCCCGCATTCCGCAAGCAGACCGGGTACCCTTGAGTTTTCATTCGGCGAGGCATATTCTCCCGATGAATTCTAGCAGACGAAGAGGGCGAGCTTCGCTCGCCTGGGCAAGCTGAAGCATAGCTGAAGCATGCCCCACATCTGAACGCACTGGCCTCTTCGTGGGACATGCTTCAGCTTGTCCGTGCTCTCATCGCAACCGCAGACTATTCGTCACCACCGTGACGCTCGATGCCGCCATGGCCGCCGAGGCCAGCATGGGCGAGAGCAGCCCCAGCGCCGCTACCGGAATGCCTACCGTATTGTAGGCGAAGGCCCAGAACAGATTCTGTCGAATGATCCGCATCGTCCGGCGCGAAAGCTCGATCGCGTCCGCCACTCCGTTCAGATCGTCGCGCATCAGCGTGATGGCGCCCGCTTCCATCGCCGCGCCCGTGCCGGAGGCCATTGCGATGCCGAGATCGGCCTGCGCCAAAGCCGGCGCGTCGTTGACGCCGTCGCCGACCATCGCTACCCGTTTTCCGGCGGCCTGAAGGTTTCGCACCGCCGCGACTTTATCGCCCGGCATCACCTCGGCGAGCACGTTGTCGATGCCCGCCTGGCGCGCTACCGCTTCCGCCGCGGCACGACGATCGCCGGTAATCATCCAGACTTCGAGGCCCATTTTCCGCAGACGTTTCACGGCGTCCGCCGCTTCCGGCTTGATCGTGTCGGCGATCTCGATTTCGCCGGCCGGCGCGCCATCCACGGTCACGGTGGCGCCCGGTTTGGCGACCGTCACTTCGCGTTCGCCCACACGAGCTCGCACCCCGAGGCCGGTGAGCGCCATGAAGTCGCGGGAATCCTCGAGCGCCAGCCCTCGTTCGCCCGCCGCGTCCACGATCGCCCGCCCCAGAGGATGCTCGGAGTATCGCTCGGCGCTGGCCGCCAGGCGCAGAAGCTCGGCTTCCGTCCAACCCTCAGCCGGTATGACACGGACCACGCGCGGCTTGCCGCGGGTGAGCGTGCCCGTCTTGTCGAACACCACGGCGCCGATTTTATACGCCATCTCCAGCGCTTCGCCGCCTTTGATCAGGATGCCATGCTCGGCGCCGCGTCCCGTTCCCACCATGATCGCCGTCGGAGTGGCCAACCCGAGCGCACACGGGCACGCGATGATCAGCACCGCGACGGCGTTTTCCATAGCAGTCCCGAACGGTGCGAAAAAGAGCCAGGCTCCGAACGTGACGAGCGCCGCGGCGAGCACGCCCATGGTGAAATAGCCGCTGACCACATCGGCCAGGCGCGCCACCGGAGCGCGCGAGCCTTGCGCCTGCTTCACCAGCGCGATCATCTGTTGGAGCACGGTGCCTCGCCCCACCTTCTTCACTTCGTAGCGGAAGCTGCCCGACCGGTTTACCGTGCCTGCAAACACCGAAGCGCCCACGCGCTTGTCCACCGGCAGGCTCTCGCCGGTGAGCATCGATTCGTCGACGGCCGAGTCGCCATCGAGCACCGTGCCGTCCACCGGAATCCGGTCGCCGGGGCGGACTACCACTGTATCGCCGGGCCGAACTTCGGCCACCGGCACTTCCACTTCTACGCCCTTGCGTAGCAGCCGCGCCGTGGGCGGTTGGAGCTTCATCATGTGGCGGATGGCTTCCGATGCTTTGGCGCGTGCCCGGCTTTCCAGCGTTCGGCCCAGCAGAATGAGAGCGATGATGGTGGCGGCGGCTTCGAAATACACTATGTGTCCGCCGCGGACCGTTTCATAGACCGAATAAAGGAAGGCCGCGCCGGTGCCGAGCGCGATCAGCGTGTTCATGTTGGCGCTGGCGTGCCGGAGACCGCTCCACGCCGCGCTATAAAAAGGTGAGCCGGCGTAGAAGACTACCGGAAGCGTGAGCACCAGTTGGACCCACGGTGCAGTGTGCGTCATCCCCAGCACGACCACCGGGACCGCAAACAGAATCGCCACGATCAGCCGCGACCGGTAGAGCAGCTCTTCCGCGTCCGGCGGCTGTTCGGCCTCGGGCACGCCGTACCCCAGGTCCTCGATCGCGCCGACGAAATCGCTGACGCCGGTGCGGGCGGCGTCGAACTCCACGGTAGCGGTATTGGTCGCCAGATTCACACTGGCGCGCTCCACTCCGGCGGTGGCGGAAAGCGTACGTTCGATGGCGCGCGCGCAAGCGGCGCACGTCATCCCACTCACCGGCAAGTCAACGCGTTCTGCCGTGGGGGTGGTCATGCCGCGACGTCGTAACCGAGGCTGCGCACGGCTTCCACCAGGACTTCCGCCTTTACCAGCCCGACGTCGTACTCCACGTTGGCCGCCGACCCGTCGAGGTCGACCATGGCCTTGGTTACGCCCGGGGTTCCCGCCAGTTTGCGTTCCACGGTGCGCGCGCAGTTGCCGCAAGTCATCCCGCGGACAGTAAGATGCAAGGTCTCGATCGCCATATTTATATGATGCGGGATTTGAGCGCCAAGTGACAGATTCCCCTGCTACCCTGGAAGTCGGCTATGAAACTACGTGAGATTGCGGACCGGTTGGGCTGCCGCCTGGCAGGCGACGGGGACCTCGAAATCAGCGGCGTGGCCGGCATGGAGCATGCCGGACCGGGACAGCTCACTTTTCTGGCCAATCCCAAATATGGGCCGAAAGTTAAGCACACCCAGGCCAGCGCCATTCTCGTAGGACAGCAGATTCCGGGCGTCGAGATCGCCTTTCTGATCTCCGAAAATCCTTATCTGGATTTCGCGCGAGCCTTGGCTTTGTATTATCAGCCGCCGCAGCCGGCCCCCGGCGTCCATCCGCTGGCGTATGTGGCGCCGAGCGCCGTGGTGGGAGAGAACTGCTCGATCGGACCCTTCGCGGTGGTGGGCGAGCGTGTTCGGCTCGGCCGCAATGCCGTGCTTCACCCCCACGTGGTCCTCTATGAAGGGGCGGAAATCGGCGACGATTTCCTGGCGCATTCGCACGCCACGGTGCGCGAGTTCTGCCGGATCGGACACCGCGTGATCCTGCAGAATGGCGTGGTGGTGGGCGGCGACGGCTACGGTTTCGCCAAACGCGCCGATGGCACGCATTTCAAGATCGTGCAATCGGGTGTGACGGTGATCGAAGACGATGTCGAAATCCAGAGCCTGACGTCGGTGGATCGCGCCACGGTGGGCGAGACGCGCGTGAAGCGCGGCGCCAAAATCGACAGCCTGGTGCAGGTGGGCCATGCGTGCGTGGTGGGCGAAGACAATATTATTTGCGCGCAAACCGGCCTCGCCGGCAGCACCGTGCTCGAGCGGAACGTGCTGCTGGCCGGGCAGGTGGGCGCGTCGGGCCACCTTACGGTGCACGAAGGGGCGATCGTCTATGCGCAAAGCGGGATTGGCGGCGACGTGGGCGCCGGTGCGCGCATATCGGGCTCGCCGGCCTTTCCGGCCAACGAATGGCTTCGTTCCGTCACGGCGTTTCCCAAATTGCCCGTACTGCTGAAGACCATAAGGGAATTGAAGAAGAAAGTCGATGATTTAGAACAGCGATGACCATCCAGAATCCCCCTCACGGCGACCGGCGTCAGGTCGCGTACATGAACAACCAGTTTCTGAATAGCCCGGACGCCCGGGCGCTGCGCATTTTGTCGGAATTTCTGGAGCCGCTCGCCCATTTCCGGCGGGAGAAGATTCGCGACACGGTAGTTTTCTTCGGATCGGCCCGCATTCGCGAGGAAGGGCCGATGTCGCGTTATTACCAGGACGCGCGCACGCTTGCCCGCCTGCTGACGGAATGGGCCGGCCAGTTCGACCAGAATCAGCATCGCTTTGTCATCTGTTCCGGTGGCGGCCCGGGCATCATGGAAGCGGCCAACCGCGGCGCCCACGAGGGCGGCGGTAAAACCGTGGGGCTGAATATCGGACTGCCGTTCGAACAGTTTCCGAACCCCTACATTACGCCCGAGCTGAGTTTCGAATTCCACTACTTTTTCATGCGGAAGTTCTGGTTTTCATACCTCGCCAAAGCGCTGGTGGTGTTCCCCGGCGGATTCGGCACGCTGGACGAAATGATGGAAGTGCTGACTCTGGTGCAGACGCAGAAACTGGCGAAAAAGATGGCCATCGTGGTTTATGGCAGCGCGTATTGGAACGAAGTGATCAACTTCCAGGCGCTGGTAAAGCATGGCATGATCTCGGCCGAGGACTTGAGCCTCTTTCAGTTTGCCGACGATCCGGAGACGGCATTCGAGCTGTTGAAACCCGGACTGGCGGTGTACGCCGCGCAGGTGGATCTGGAAATGCCGGCCTTTGCGAAGTCGCGAAATCCGCAGCGGCCGGCGGGAACCCCTTAAGCGGCCGCGGGAGGAACGAAATGTTTCGGCGCACGGTAGCCGACGGCCTCGAGCTCAGACAATTCGGGTGGGACGATGCCGAAGTCCTGTTTGCGGCAGTCGAGCGCAATCGCGACCATCTGCGCCAGTGGCTCCCCTGGGTGGATGGAACGCGGTCGACAGACGATATCCGCTTATTTCTCTCGCGTGCAACGGCACAATTCGAAGACGGGCTTGGGCCCAATTTCGGCATCTGGCTGGATGGCACGTTGGTAGGCGCTGTCGGATGCCACCCCATAGAACGGTCCGACCGCGGTTGCAGTATCGGTTACTGGATCGCCGCCGGATGTCAGGGCCGTGGGACCGTTACGCTCTGTTGCCGGCACCTGTTGGACTATCTATTCGAGGAGGAGGGCCTCCATCGCGTGGAGATCCGCTGCGGTACAGGGAATACGCGTAGTTGCGCCATCCCGCGAAAACTGGGTTTCCGCCATGAGGGCGTGCTCCGGGAAGCGCAGTGGGTAAATGACCGTTGGGTCGATCTGGAGGTATGGGGAATGCTGGAACAGGACTGGCGGAACAGCCGGTAATTGCTGCCGGCCGTCGGGTCCAGGTCTGCAAGGCGGCCCCGAGTGCGGCCATACGCAAGGGTTTGGTGAGATAGTCGTCCATGCCGGCTGCCCGGCAACGTTCGGGATCGCCTTCGATCGCATTGGCGGTCATGGCGATAATCGCAGTGCGCCGCCGGGGCCCGGCTTGCGCCTCCAAAGTTCGAATCTGCCCGGTGGTCTGGTATCCGTCGAGATTGGGCATCTGGCAATCCATCAGGACTGCGGCGAATTCCGCTCGATGGATCGCTTCCAGGGCGGCTTCACCGCTGGAGACCGCCTCCGCCATATATCCCAGATTGTTCACGGCACGCGCGGCCACAATCCGGTTCACGGGATTGTCATCGACAATCAGGACACGCTCTCTCGGAGCAGTCGCCGCAGAGGTCTGCGTCGCCTCCCGTAGCGGAATTATGAACCAGAAGATGGACCCGCCTCCTGGCCGCCTCTCGACATCGATGGCGCCGCCCATCATGGCGACCAGCCGATGGGAGATAGCCAATCCCAGTCCGGTCCCGCCATAGCGCCGCGTTGTCGATGAGTCACCTTGCGCGAATGGCCGGAAGATCCGTTCCATGAGTCGCGGCTGGACACCGATGCCGGTATCGAGGACGCGGAAGAGCAGCCCACGGTGTTCGGCCCCGTCCCCCGTCAGGTTCACCTCCAGGCAAACCTCGCCTGCCGCAGTGAATTTCACAGCATTATCGATCAGATTGGCTAAGACTTGGCGGAGGTGTGACGGGTCTCCCACAACCACGCGGGGTACATTTGCGAATATCGCAGGCCGCAATGCGAGCCCTTTGGCGCGAGTGCGAGATTCGAAGGACTCTGCGATGCTGTCAACCAGCGCCCGGATGTCGATCTCAACCGACTCCAACGCCACATTGCCGGCTTCCATCCGCGAGAAATCGAAGAGGTCATTCACGATTCGGACCAGGGATTCCGCGCTGGTCTTCATGATCTCCGTCAACTGGCGCTGTTCGACGCTTAACTCGGTTTCGGCCAGCATTTCGGCGACGCCGACAATGCCGTTCAGCGGCGTACGGATTTCGTGGCTCATGTTGGCCAGGAATTCCGCTTTGGCGGTATTGGCCTCAATCGTCGCTTGCCGAAGAGTGCGTGCACATCCAACCTGCCTGACCAAAGCAGCCACAGCCATCAGCAGACCGAACGCACCGAGGATGCTGCTAGACCATGCGAAACTGGACAACGCCAGCACCTCAGGCCGCGCGATGGAGCCCAACATTATGCCTGAGGGTCTTATCGGCACTTCGCCGGGAAACTGTAACGCTCGGGAGCATTTTCAGACTGCGAAGTAGAATAAGAGTCTAGTGATTCAGATCCCCATTTCCCGGCGTGCCTGGATGCTCGCATCCGCTGGACTTATCGGCTGCGGCAGAAAAAAGGCTCCCCGCATGTCCGGCTACTGCTTCGTGGCCAACCAGGAAAGCCGATCCATCGCCGTCGTCAGCCTGGAGCGTTTCCGCGTGGTGCGGCACATTCCTCTGGATTCGGCGCCGGCGGCCGTGCTGACGCACCCGCATCGTCCCCGGGTGTTGGTGCTGGCGCCGGAGACCGGGACGGTGTACGAGGTGGACGGCGCCACATATGCGATCAGCCGGAAGGTGCGCGCCGGCAACCAGGCCGTGGCCATGCAATTGTCCCCCGCCGGAGACGCGCTGTGGGTTCTCTATCGCGATCCTGCCGCCCTGGTCGAACTGCCGCTCGATTCCTTGCGGCCGGGCCGCCGCATCCGCCTGGCATCACCGCCCGATGCGTTCGACCTGGTGCTGCACAACCGGCGCCAGATTCCGGTGGCCGCGATTGTCAGCCGGGAAGGCCGCACCATTGCGCTGGCATCGCTGGCCGCAGGTTCGATTGAGCGCACCATCGTGGCGGAAGACGAGCCTTCGCTGGTGACTCTGCAATGGGACGGCGCCCAGGCGATCGTGGGGAGCCGGCAAGGCCGTAGCGCCACAATATTCGAATGGGCTAGCGGGAAGACGGTGGTTCGCCTGCCACTGCCGCTGGCGCCGCGCCAGTTTTGCACCTCCGGCGATGGCGGGCAGATCTTTATTACCGGCGACGGAATGGACGCCGTGGTCGTGCTCTTTCCCTCGCAGACGGAAATTTATCAGACGATCCTGGCCGGGCGCGCGCCGGGGTCCATGGCCGTGACCGCCAAAGATGTCAAGCCAGCGTATTTAATGCTGACGAATCCGGACACCGATGGCATCACCGTGCTGGATACCGACACCTACAGTCTGGTAGCAGTGGTGCAGGTGGGCCGCGGGCCGTGCCGGATTGTGCTGACGCCCGACGGGCAATACGCCCTGGTGCTCAATGAAAAATCGGGCGATATGGCGGTAGTCCGCATGCTGGCGCTGTCGACTACTCCGAATGGCAGCTATCGGCGATTTAAGCCGGCGCCGGCGCCGATCTTCACCCTCATTCCCGTGGGCGAACGCCCGGTGAGCGCGGCGATCGTGGGGTAAAGGAATCCGCTTGCTCGGCTCCGAAATGCGATTAACGACAAAATCGGCCTTGAGCCAGCGACGTCTTGAGCATTTCCGTTCACGCTGGCCGACATTCGGGGCGTAATCCTGGAGAGAAGCTGTAACGTACGGAAAGCATTACTGCCATTTAGGTCCTGGTTCTACTGATGCATCGACTGCAAGATTCGGGTTTTGAATCAATTCCGCCTCCCAGCAGGCTGAATTGCTGCTACTATCGCTGAACGGCCTCCGCGCCGGAGGCATGTACCGCACCGGCTCTGTTCTTTTTGAAGAACGGAATCAGCGGCTTCATCAGCGCCGACTTAAACCCGGCCGTGGTGTGGGAAATGTCGGATAGCATGCGAAGATTGCCGGTCAGATCGACGGTAGAATTGCGCAGGTTAAGAGAGCCGCTGAGATCAACGTCGACTCCGGGGCATTTCGAGAGTGATTCGCTGCGTGGAAAGACCCCGTCATGTATCTTGGCTTGGCCATTGAACGATGAGACAACATCCGCAGAGGCATCTGAGGCCCGACCGGTCGAGCTTGGACGGTTTGACCCCTTGCAGTTCTTACTGATTACGGGGCGTTTGCTTGTGTCGGTCTGCAGTCCGATTACATGATCGAATTCGGTTCAGGCCTCGCGCAAAGCAACGATGGGGTCGACCCGCATAGCGCGGCGCGCGGGGATGTAGCAGGCCGCAAGCGCCACAATGACGAGGACAACCGTGAGGCTGATAAAGGTGAGAGGATCGCTGGGCGAGACGCCGTAGAGCAATCCCGCCATCAGGTGCGACACAATCAATGCGCCGACAAGCCCCACGGCGGCGCCGGCAAGGGCGAGTGCGAGTCCCTGGCTCATAACCATGTGTAGGATGGTCTTCCTCTGTGCGCCAAGTGCGATGCGGATCCCGATGTCGCGTGTGCGTCCGCTGACAATATACGAAATGGTTCCATAAACGCCGATGCCCGCGAGCAACAACGCCGTGAGGGCGAAGAGCAGAACCATTTCCATGGAGAACCGGCGTTGCGCGAGAGAGCCGGATACAACATCCGGGAGTCTTTTCGCGCCGAAGACGGGAAGCTCGTGGTCGAGGGATTGAACCATATCCCGTGCCTGCTCCGGAAGCTTGGCGGGATCGAGGCGCCCGCGCAGGAAGATGGCCAGATTCTTATCGGTTCTCTGCCAGGAGCTTAGATAGATTTGTGGAGTGTTGGTATCCTCTAGCGTCTCGGTGCGAGCATCGGTGACGACGCCGGCCACGGTAGTCCATGAAGTGTCAGCGCGGCCCAGCTTGAGGCGCTTGCCAAGAGGGTCTTGGTCCGGCCACCATGTCCGCGCGAATGCCTCGTTGATGATGGCAACCCTGGGTGCATTCTCGATGTCCCATTCGGTGAATAAACGGCCCCGGAGCAGGGGCATTCCCAGCAGGTGAAAATACTCCGGGGTCACGCTCGCCCCCTGAACCTGATGGGGCAGGTCGCTCCGCGTGCTGCTTTCTTCCAGGACAAACGAGACGAGATTTTTGTCGTGATTCAGAGGAATCGACTCTTGAGTACCGGCGGCGATTTCTGTTACTCCCGGCAGCGATCGGCCGCGGCGCAGAATTTCGCGAATGAATCGCGCTTCCTGATCGGGGGTCCCATAGATATCCGTGGCTGGATCGTTGGGTGCAGGGAGCCACAGGCTCACGGCCATGACGTTCTCGGGATCGAAGCCGAGGCGCACGTTGAACAGATCCCAGAAACTGCGCAACAGAAGGCCCGCTGCAATCAGGAGCACGAGCGAGAGCGCAAACTCGGTGACCACCAAAGCGCTGAGCGTCCACGTCTGGCTTCTCGATCCTTTCGAGCCGCGGCCTTCCTGCCGGAGCACGTGGATTGGATCGAGTCTGGCGGCCTGCAAGGCCGGAGCGAGACCGAAGAAGGCTCCGGCGAGGACAGAGACGCCGAGCGCGAAGAGCAATACGGTCCAGTTAATCGAAATGTCATTGAGCCGGGGCAGGGTCGCGGGAATCGTTTGCAGCAGGAGTTTCCTGGTGAAAAAGAGAATCGCCAGACCAGCGATTCCGCCGAGCAGCGAAAGCAGCAGGCTCTCGGCGAGCAGTTGGCGGATGAGCCGCATTCTTGCCGCGCCCAGCGCTTGGCGCATGGCCATTTCGCGCCCTCTCGCGGTGGCGCGTGCGAGCAGAAGATTCGCGACGTTGACGCATCCGATGAGCAGAACCAAGCCCACCGCGCCCATCATCAGCAACAGCGGCTGTCGCACCTTGCCGACCATCGTTTCGCCTAAAGGAACAAGATGGACAGTCCAAGCGCTTTCGGGCGGATAATCCGCGGGAAATTGTTTCCGCAAAGCGACAACCAGTGCATCGAGTCGGCTCTGTGCGGCCTCGATCGTGACTCCCGGTTTGAGGCGTGCGATGGCGGTCTTCAGTACGCGTGAACTGCGCACCCGAGGCGGCAATAGCAGACTGGAAAACCCGCATGCAGCCCATATTTCGGTGTTCCTGATTTCGGTTGTGCGGCCCTGATCGTGAAAATCAGGGGGCATGACGCCGACGACAAAGTAAACGTCGTTGTCGAGACGCAAGGTTCTGCCGAGGATGTGCGGGTCGGCGCCGAAGTCCCGTTTCCAAAGTCCGTCGCTGATGACCGCTTCAAGGTTGAAGCCAGGTGTTGCATCGTCGGGATGGAATACGCGGCCTAATTCGGGCTCCACGCGGAGCAGCGTAAAATAATTCGGCGCGACAGACTTAAACTGGATGCGAGCGGGTTGAGACGAGCCCGTGAGATTGACGGACCCGCTTCGCTCCGGCGATACGTATTGGAAGATTCCGGAATTCTGAAAGTCCTTCCACTCAGGCACGGACAAGCGAACGTCGTGCGCGCCAATGCCGGGAAAATCTTCCTGAATGCGAACCAGTTGTTCGGGCTGGGGGTAGGGCAAGGGGTGCAGAAGCGTGGCATCGACGACGCTGTAAATGGCAGTCGTCGCGCCAATGCCCAAGGCGATCGTGAGGATGGCAATGGACGCGAAACCGGGAGAAGCCGCAAGCTGGCGAAGCGCATAGCGCAGATCTTGCAATAGAGTCTCGATGAAGGGCAGGCTTAGTTCGTCGTGGTACTCCTCGCGGATCGCCTCGAACCCGCCGAACTTGAGCACGGCCTGGCGATGCGCTTCGGCAGGAGACATGCCGGCGCGCAGATTGTCCGCCGTTTGCTGCACGAGATGTTCCTCCATCTCTTCGCGCAAACGCTGATCGGCGCGTCTGCCGGCTGCGAGGTTCGAGAGGCGTGCTAAAAAGCGCTGCAGGGATTTCATGACAGATCCTCCCCTTTGACATCGAAGAATCGTGCGATGATGGCTGCCGTTTGCTCCCAGCCGCGGGTTTCGGTCTGCAACTGCTTGTGGCCGGCCCTCGTGAGGCGGTAGAAGCGCGCGCGGCGGTTGTTCTCCGAGGCGCCCCAGTCGGAGGCGATCGCGCCTTCATGCTCCAGCTTGAGCAGAAGGGGATACAACGTGCCCTGGTTGACGGCAAGAAGGTCGCCGCTGATCTGCTCGATGCGGCGCGCGATGCCATAGCCGTGGAGGGGCCCGAGCAGATCAAGGGTTTTGAGGACCATCAGGGCTAGGGTTCCCTGCAGGACGTCGGTTTTTTCGGGCATTGGGGAAGCACCTCTTGGTTTCCAACATGAATATGCCACAATACCTTTTGGAAAGCAACAGGAATGTGACCAACGGCCTGGAAACAGGGGAGCTCTATGGCCGCCAGGATTGGATCGCTCCCCGCAGGTCGGCATGTGGCAAGGATTCTTAGGGCAATGTGCCGTTCCCTGGATGACCGCCCACACTGAAATTACTACTTGATCGACAAACGATGCGAAAATCCTCCGCGCCGCCGTCGAAACCATTGGTGCCTTGGTTGTGTGATGCCAACGCCGAAGACCCGCTCAGGCTGTTCCATATGTCCGGTTCTGGGCGATTGGTCCCCATAAACACGCCGGTTTCTTGCCACGCTTGAAGGGCGTTCCGCCGCCGGTCCAGACTCAAAAGCATGACAAGAAGCTTCGCGATGCCGCTTGCCTACATCAACGCTTATTGGCCGGCCCCGCCGTCCAGCCAGTGCCGAGCCAGGAGGCTCGACCGCGCGTCCGGAGACCCGCCTCACCCGGCATGGCGGTCCGCGAATATCCGCCCAACGAAAAGCAGTAGACTATGAAGCTATGCGCCTAGAGTCCCTGCCAGGCTCCGTCCTCGATCGCAAATACAAAATCGACCAGCAACTGGGCAGAGGCGCCATGGGCGCCGTTTTTCAGGCGACCCACTTGGGCACCATGCGGACCGTGGCGCTCAAGGTCATCGTGCCCAAACTGGCGGGGGAAGCCGAATTTTTCCAGCGCTTCAAACGCGAGGCGGAAGCGGCCGGACGATTGCGCCACCCCAATGTCGTGAACGTCACCGATTTCGGCGTCACGCGCACGGAAGACGGCGACCTGGCCTACATGGTGATGGAATATCTCGACGGCCAGACGCTCTCGGCCCACATGAAATCCGATCCCCGGCCGGCGTTCAGCTTCATACTCGACGTGGTCGACCAGACCGCTCTGGCTCTGGATGCGGCGCACGCCGCGGGCATCGTTCACCGCGATCTCAAGCCCAGCAACATCTGGCTCGAACCGAACCGCCGCGGCGGTTACAACGTGAAAGTGCTCGACTTCGGGATCGCCAAGGTCTCCGGCCAAACCTCGGCGCTGCCGGCTCGCCCCGCGGGCAATGAGGAGGAGACCGTCGTCATGATGTTTGCCACGCAGGCGATGCCGGCGAACGACGATCCGGAGGGGTCAACCCTGGTCACCACGCCGTCGCATCTGCGCACCACGGTCGGGACACTGCTCGGGACCCCTGCATACATGGCTCCCGAACAATGCCAGGGAACCGAGGTGGACTATCGCGCCGACATCTACAGCCTCGCCACCATTGTTTACGAGATGCTATGCAGCCGGCTTCCCTTTCAGGCCGATGACTTCAAGCAGCTGGTGCAGATGCAGCTTCATGAAACACCGCAGCCACCGCATGAGCGCGACCCAACCGTGCCTGTGGACCTTTCGAACGGGGTGATGAGCGGTCTGGCGAAAGACCCGGCCGCGCGGCCGCGGTCGGCGGGCGCATTCGCCGCCAGGCTGCGGTCCGTGGCGGAGGGAGAACTGACCCCCATCCGCAAATCGAAGGACATGTTTCACACCTACACGATTTGCTTCTTTCCTCTGCTATTCGCTTGCATCGCGTTCGTGGCGGTATGCTTCGCGCCGATTTGGCTGGCGGCTCACTGGCTCAATGCGGCCAGATTGGCCAGCGTAACGGTGCTGGTTTCCGCGCTCGCCCTGGCGTTTTTCGGATTGGTTTTGCTCGGCTGCCAGCTTTACAAAGCAGGATGTTTTCTGGTGATGCAGGATGCCGCGGAGCACGGACAGTTCCGGCCCCGGACACGCGCCGTGATGGCTGCGCTTCTTCGCGGCTTGCCGGCTTTGCTGCGCACGCAACTGCTCAGCCTGCTCGATTGGAGCCCACGGTCGTTCGGCGAGAATCTGCTCTGGCCGGTGGTGTGGGCGCGCGAGGGGAGAGCCGGCCGCGACGCTATGGCGCGCTCGCGCGAATTGTGCCGTTCGCTGAGTGGTGGGGCGCTCGCCGCTCTGGCGGTCCGCCAGTTCGCCCCGGCCGCTTTGGGAACCTTAGTGTTTCCAGCCATCATATCGCTGACATCCGGATCGTTCGTTCTTCGAAGTCTCTGGCGCGAGGAGTTGCAGGGATCGGGCATAGGACTCTTTTTTCTCCTCTATCCGCTGTTCTTCATGGCGTTTTATGTGAATTACGGCTCGGCATTTTCGTTTCTCTACTGGTCTGCGCTGCAAAGCCGCGGGGAGGGAGGCGACATCGCCCTTCCGGCCTCTACCAGGGACGACAAACGGCGTGGCTCGCGCCGCATTCGTCCTGCCACCGCCCTTTGGGTAGCAATGCCTGTCCTCCTGCTGGCACTCGTCCTGTTCAAGGCCAACAGCAACGATAACGGGGACCTGATGGAGAACGCGTTAGACGACGGCCGGCGCTCCGCCGTGATGAAGGCGCTGAATGCCGGACTCCCGGCGGATTATCGGGTCTCGGATGGAGAAACGCCCCTCTTCGAAGCGGTTCGCATCGGAGACAGGAAGCTGGTGGAAGCTTTACTTTCGCGCGGCGCGAGCCTCAACGCCCGCAGCCACGGCGGCGCCAACCCTCTATTCGCGGCCGTGGTGAACAACCGCGCCGATCTGACGGAACTGCTGCTCGACCGTGGCGCCGCCGTGAATTCCGCTAATAATGACGGCCGCACTCCTCTGATCGAAGCCGCCATGCGTGGCAATCTCCAGATCGTGCAATTGCTGCTCGCACGCGGCGCCGATCCAAAGCGGCCCGACAGCCACAACAAAACGGCGCTGGCGTACGCGCAGGAAGAGGATTATCCCGAGATTGCTGCCGTCTTGCGCCGGTGATTCGGGCGGCGGACAAGCTGAAGCATGTCCCACATCGCGGCCTCGCCGCAAGAGGATCTTCACCGCAGAGACGCTGAGACGCCGAGAAGAACAAAATTCAAAACCGGAGGGCGCTGAGGTGGCTGAGGGCGCTGAGGGGCGGCTGGCGCCCTGGGAACGCCGGCACAAGATCGGACGCTTTTCGGAAAATCATCGCGGCGCACGAAGATTCTGTCCGTTAGTAGTACAAGAGGCGTTCAGACGTGGGGCATGCTTCAGCTTGCCGCGGCGAGCGGAGCTCGCCCCTAAAGCCTTGGGCGGATGCCTTCTCCCATAGGTCCCTTGTGGTGCAGCGTAGTATTCAGCCACTCCACCATCTGGCGCTCCCAATCGGGCACTCCCGGAATGGTGTGCCACGCTCCCGTGCCATGTTTGCCGTTGGGGATGCGAACGATCTCGCATTTCACGCCCACGTTTCGTAGCGCGGTCTGCAGGTTGGTGGCTTCGCTGAACGGAATGTACTCGTCTTTGTCGCCCAGTATTTCCAGGAACGGCGGAGCGTTCTTGCTGACATAGGTGATGGGAGATGCCTCTTTGAGCGCGGCCGGCTCGCCTTCGCGCTGGATCAGCGGGTCGAGCAGCGCGTGGACATCGGCATTCAGCGGAACCGTCGCGAAGCTGCTTTGCGCGAACAGCGTGACCACCGCCTGCGCCTTGGCGCTTTCACGTTCCACCGGATCGGAAGATTGCTTGTCGCCCGGAGAACCCAGGAGTCCCGCCATGTTGCTCAGAAATCCGCCGGCGGAACCTCCCACCAGCGCAATCTTTCCGGGGTCGGCATCCCACGTTCGTGCATTGTGACGAAGATAACGGATGGAGCGCTGGACGTCGTAGACCAGGTAGGGGTATGGATACTTGGGCGCCAGACGATAATTGATGGAAAAGACGGCATAACCGGCCGGTGCGAGGAAGTCGGCGCAATAGGCTTCGCTGCCGCTTTTGGAATCGCCGCGCTGATAGCCGCCGCCGTGAATGACGATGGCGATGGGATGCGGTCCAGCCCCTGCAGGAGCGTAGTAGTCCATGGTGAGCGTCTGGCCGTCAGCTTCGCCGTAGACGAGTCCCTCTTGGGTAGGCTTGCGCTGGTCGGCGGCGAACGCGGGAAGAACAAGCGTCGCGGCGAGGAGCCACTTCATGCTGGGGGCCATAACTGAAGTATATCGACCCTATAATGGTGGGAGAACCAGCATGTGCCGGAACATCAGACAGCTTTTTAATTTCGATCCACCGGTGACTCCTGAGGAAGTCCGTGCCGCGTCGCTGCAGTTCGTGCGGAAGATCAGCGGCTTCACAAAACCTTCCAAGGCAAACGAAGACGCGTTTCAGGCAGCCGTAGAGGAGATCGCTCAGGTCTCGAACAGGCTTTTGCAATCGCTCGCCACGGTTGCGCCGCCCAAGAATCGCGAAGAAGAGGCGCGGAAAGCGAAATTGCGGGCGGCCGAGAGATATGGCGGCTAAGAGGTTAACTATGGGCAGGGTGCTAACCTGCCCCATAGTTAGTAACTGCGGAGACTTACTTCGAGGACGCGGTGCTTTCGTCGCCGAATTGGAGCGTGGTGGTGGAGCCGGAGAGGTGGATCAACTTAATAGCATCCTCGCCGCCCTTCCGGGAAGACTCCACGCTGGTGTAACCGAACTTTTTGGCGGCGGCGGTGTCGATCTTCACGGGCACGGTGAATTCCTTGTTATGCCCCTTGAAAATCGCCTTGTCGCCTTCCACCCGAACGGTATAGCTGCCCTTGGCCAGTTCGACGCCAGCCACCTTAGTGGGCTCAACAACGGTCAGATCGTAAGACTTGGCGGCAAACACCAAGCTCGAAAACGTCAGCAGTCCTACCGTAAGCAGAGATTTTCTCATGTGTTTATATGCTCCTTAGAATGTGTCGGTCAGTGCGTTGTACTCGCCATGTTCAGTTACGCGGGAGTACAAGAGTGAGGGCGTATCGCAATGGACGTGCCCTGAATCCAACCTGGTTCTCTTTCAGAATAGAACGTAAGTCCGCGCGGAGCAAATTGAAAGTTTTTATGGTCTGGATTATGTCCAAGGATTAAACAAATCTTAATGTTAGCGGGAATTTTCCAAGTATTATATCATGTCGCCAGCCTGGCTGGTAATGACACTTATGAGCCAATTTCGGATAATTGACTGATGCGCCATCAGCCGGCATTTAAACGCGAAATCGAAATCCTGATCGAGGACGATGCCATCATCGCCGTCGACAAACCGGCCGGGCTCCCCGCCGTCCCCATCGCCGGGTCGAGTGCGCCGTCCGCATTCGACATCGTCGCCGTGGAGATGAAGCGGCGCCGGGAGCACGCGTTCGTGGTGCACCGCATCGACCGGTTCACCTCCGGAATTCTGCTGTTCGCAAAGACTAACCGGTCCCGCGATGCGCTGGTCCGCCAATTCCTCAAACACACACCCCAGCGGGAGTACCTGGCGGTGGTGCGCGGACGGATGACCGAAAAAGAAGGAAAGATGGTCGACTACCTGCGGCGGCAGGGAATGTTCCAGACAATGAGCCGCGAGAGCGATCCCGAAGCGGCGCGGGCCGAGCTTTCGTTCGCAGTCGAGCGCCCGCTGCGTAACGCTACCCTGGTCCGGGTCAGGCTGATTACGGGTCTGCAGAATCAGATCCGCGTGCAATTCGCAAAGGCGGGATACCCGGTCATAGGCGACCGCAAATACCGGCCGGAAGAAGCCGCCGAGCGGCGCATTACGCGCGTTGCGCTGCACGCCGCCTTGCTCGAAGTCGTGCACCCGTCGACTGGAGAGCTCGTTAAGATCGAGTCGCCCCTGCCCGCGGATATGCGGTCCCTGGTCGGGTCCCTCAGTCGAACCGGCCGGTCTCCATCCTGAACCTGCCTGCCCATGCCCGGCTCCGCAGCGGCGTGCTATAACGGAGGTCTCCAATCCCCGCGAGCTTGAAATAACATGGAACCTACCGCAGACATCGCCTTAATCGGACTGGCCGTCATGGGCCAGAATCTTATCCTCAATATGAGCGACCACGGATACAAAGTGGTCGCCTTCAATCGCACCGTTTCCAAGGTTGACGACTTTCTAAACGAAGCCGCCAAAGGGCACGCCAATGTCGTTGGCGCCCACTCCATCGAAGAGATGGCCGGCTTGCTGAAGCGGCCCCGCAAAGTCATGCTGATGGTGAAGGCCGGCGCGGCGGTGGACGAATTTATCGAGCTGGTGCTGCCGCATCTCGAGCCCGGCGACGTCATCATCGATGGCGGCAATTCTCATTTCCCCGACACCATCCGCCGCACCAAGTATCTGGAGAGCAAAGGCCTGATGTATGTCGGCACCGGCGTTTCGGGCGGCGAAGAAGGCGCGCGTTTCGGCCCGTCGATGATGCCCGGCGGCAGCCCCAAAGCGTGGCCCCTGGTGAAGGACATTTTCCAGGCCATCTGCGCCCGCACTCCCAATGGCGAGCCCTGCTGCGACTGGATGGGCGAAGACGGCGCCGGCCATTACGTGAAGATGGTCCACAACGGCATCGAGTACGGCGACATGCAGCTCATCTGCGAGGCCTATCAACTCCTCAAGGAAGGGCTCGGTATGAGCAACCAGGAGATGAACGATGTTCTCACCGAGTGGAATAAGGGCGAGCTCGACAGCTACCTGATCGAGATCACGCGCGACATCCTGGCGTACAAAGACGAAAAGGGCGAGTATGTGGTCGACAAGATCCTCGACACCGCCGGCCAAAAAGGCACCGGCAAGTGGACCAGCGTCAGTTCGCTCGATCTCGGTATGCCCGTTACTCTCATCGGCGAGGCGGTGTACGCCCGCTGTCTGAGCGCCATGAAAGAGGAACGCGTCAACGCCTCGACAATTCTGTCCGGCCCCAAATTCAAATTCGATGGCGACCGCAAGGCATTCATCGAGGATATTCGCCAGGGACTGCTGGCATCGAAGCTGGTGTCTTACGCGCAGGGATTCATGCTGCTGCGCGAGGCCGCCAAGGAATACAAGTGGAATCTGAACTACGGCGGCATCGCCATGGTATGGCGCGCGGGGTGCATCATCCGCTCGGCGTTCCTGGGCAAGATCAAAGAAGCCTTCGATCGTAATCCGTCGCTCGGCAATCTGCTGCTCGATCCTTACTTCACGGGCGTGGTGGAACGCTGCCAGCCTTCCTGGCGCCGGGTAGTGGCGCAGGCCGTATCGGCCGGAGTACCGGTGCCCGCGTTCACCACCGCGCTTTCCTTCTTCGACGGATTCCGCAGCGAACGGCTGCCCGCCAACCTCCTGCAGGCGCAGCGCGACTATTTCGGCGCGCACACCTACGAGCGCATCGACCAGCCGCGCGGCAAGTTCTTCCATACCAATTGGACCGGCAAGGGCGGCAGCGTTTCGTCCAGTACTTACACGGTATAGGCACGGTATGAGCATGGACGCCAAAGTTCTCGCGGCCGCCGCCCGCACCAAATTGCTGCTGATGGACGTGGACGGCGTCCTCACCAACGGCAGGCTGTACAACGTGCCCGACCCCGAAGGCAAGATGGCTGAGACCAAAGGATTCGATTCGCAGGACGGAATCGGACTGCAATGGCTAAGCTGGAAGGGCATCAAGACGGGCGTGATCAGCGGACGGCAGTCCCCCGCGACGGCCGAGCGCGCGCGCCAGGTGAAGATGTCGTACGTCTACCAGGGCCACATCGAGAAGATTCCGATTCTCGATGAGATTCTGGCCGACGCGAAGATCGACTCCAGTGAAGTTGCTTACATCGGCGATGATTTCACCGACGTGGTGGTCATGAATCGCGTGGGCCTGGCGATCGCCACCGCCAACGCGCGCGCCGAAGTGAAGAAGGCGGCGCACTACGTGACGTCGGCGCCCGGCGGCGAGGGCGCGGTGCGTGAAGTAGTGGAACTGCTGCTCAAGGCGCAGAATCGCTGGGGCGAGATTCTGCGCCACTACGAAATCCCGGAATAAGGTGGGGCGGACCCCCATACGCGTTTACTTAAGATGTTTTGAGCCCCGTATGATGGAAACTCGATTTCGACCGCCGCAACCTATTGAGGCGGTCGGCGGCAAAACAGGCCTTATCTTAGCGCTTATGGGGGTCCGCCCAGGGGGTCCGCCCCACCAAAATAGGTAGCTCGTTCAGGTATCATGGGTAGCACTTCCCATGGACAGACGCACTTGGATGCAACTGATCGGGGTCCTCGCCGCTGCACGGCCGGGACTTGCGCAGACCGGTGGGCGCGGACCGCAGCGCCCCCTGCGCGTCACGCGCGAGCAAGTGCAGGCGGCGCTGAAGCTTCTCGGCCTGGAATTTGAAGAAGCGGAGATCGACATGATGCTCCGCAATGTCGACAACGCCCTCACCAGCTACGAAGCCGTCCGCAAAATCGACGTGGCATACGACGTCGAGCCCTCGTTCACGTTTCATCCGGGGCTGCCCGATCGCACGCCGATCAAGGGGCCGCAGCGTTTCGAGACCACCATCCCGAAAACCAGCGCCGCCAAGGCGCCGTCGGATCTCGAACAGCTGGCATTTCTACCCGTGACCGAACTCGCGCCGCTGGTGCGCTCGCGCGCCGTCTCGTCCACCGATCTCACCAAGATGTACCTGGCGCGAATGAAGAAATATTCGCCCAAGCTGCTCTGCCTGATCACCCTCACCGAAGAACTGGCGCTCCAACAAGCAGCCGCGGCCGATAGCGAGATCGAGGCCGGCAAATATCGCGGCCCGCTGCACGGCATTCCATTCGGCCTGAAGGACCTCTTCGACACCAAAGGCATCGCCACCACCTGGGGCGCGGAGCCGTTCGAGAAGCGCGTTCCCGAGAACGACGCCACCTGCGTGGAGCGGCTCTACAAAGCCGGCGCGGTACTGATCGGTAAGCTTTCGATGGGCGCGCTGGCGCAGGGCGACGTCTGGTTCGCGGGTACCACCAAGAGTCCCTGGCCCACCGACGCGGCGCGCGCACGCGGCGAGTACGATCGCGGATCGAGCGGGTCTTCGGCCGGCTCGGGCTCGGCCACGGCCGCAGGCCTGGTCGGGTTTTCGCTGGGGACAGAGACCCTCGGGTCTATAGTTTCGCCCAGCACCAATTGCGGAACAGTCGGCCTGCGCCCCACCTACGGCCGCGTGAGCCGTCACGGCGCCATGGCCCTCAGTTGGACCATGGACAAGATCGGGACCATCTGCCGCAGCGTGGAAGACTGCGCCCTCGTGCTGAACGCCATCTACGGGCCCGATGGGCACGACCGTTCGGTCGGCGCCGATCCGTTCCACTGGGAACCGCGAAAGCCAGTGTCGAGTCTCCGGGTGGGCGTTCTGCAGGCCAGTTTCGATCGCTTGCAGGAAGCCCCGAAAAAAATCTACGGCCAGTCGCTCTCCGATCTGAAGAACACCGGCGCGAAGTTGACTCCGGTGGAATACCAGGAAGATCTGGCCGGCATCCGGTATCTGCTCGAGGCGGAAGGCGCCGCGGCGTTCGACGATATTACGCGCGATGGCCAGGTGCGCACGCTGCGCGGTCAGGGTCCCGGCGATTGGCCCAATTCGTTCCGCAGCTCGCGCCTCATTCCGGCGGTCGAATACATTCGCGCGCAGCGAATCCGCACCATGCTGGTGGAGAAATTCGAAAAGTTCATGGCCGATTGGGATGTCATCGTGGTGCCCGGGTCGGGCCCGCTGACTACCACCAATCTCACCGGCAATCCGCAAGTGGTGGTGCGCTGCGGATACACGGAGAGCGCGACGCGCACGCCGTGGTCGATGCTGGGATTCATCGGCAAGATCTACGATGAAGGCTCACCCTTGCGGCTGGCGCTGGCCTTCGAGCAGGCCACCGGCTGGCATAAGAAGACGCCCACTCTGATTGTGTGAAGCATATGAATCGCAGAGCATTCCTCGGCACTACGGCACTTGGATTGGCCAAACTGGCGGCGCAGAATTCCGTTCCCGACGCCATCAAGAATCTGCGTCCCATGACGGCCGGCGTGCAGCCGATCTCAGATGACGAACGGAGCGCCCGCATCGAGAAGGCGCGGCGCCTCATGCGCCAGAATAAGCTCGGCGCGATCGTGATGGAGGGCGGGTCGAGCCTGTTCTACTTCACGGGAAGCCGCGGGTTGGGGGGCGATCGTAGTTTCGCGTGGGTGCTGCCGGCCGCGGGCGAACCGGCGTGGTTCATTTCGCAGGCCGATGAGGGGCATGCCAATGGCATCCCCATGCGCGCCGATGTGCGCATGTGGAAAGCCAACGACGATCCATATAAGACCCTGTCGCAGTTCCTCAAAGAGCGCGGTGGGGGTGCCGTGGGGATCGAGGAGCGCGTCCGGTTCGCCGTGTTCGAGGGATTGCGCGCGGCAGATCCGTCGCTTGAGTTGGCGAGCGCCGACCCGGTGACCATCGGCTGTCGCGTGATCAAATCGCCGGCCGAGATCGCGCTCATGCAGCACGCCAGCGACGTCACCATCGCCTGCTATAGAGCCGTGCTGAGCTCGCTGCGCGAAGGCATGACCAATACCGATTTGAGCGCCAACATCGACGCGGGCTATCGCGCGCTGGGCTATCGCGGCGACGCCCTGGTGATTTTCGGCAAGTACACCGCGTTCCCGCACGGCAGCATCCAGCCGCAGCAACTGCGCGAAGGCGACGTGCTGCTGATCGACGACGGCTGCACGGTGGAAGGCTACCAGTCTGACATCACGCGCACTACCGTATTCGGCAAACCGACGGCGCGCCAGCGCGAGGTGTGGAACGTGGAGCGCAAGGCGCAGGATGCCGCGCTTGCCGCCGCCCAGGTGGGCGCCACGTGCGAATCGGTGGATGCCGCGGCGCGCAAGACAATTACCGACGCCGGCTTCGGCCCGGGATACCAGTTGCCAGGCCTGCCGCATCGCACCGGCCACGGCATCGGGCTCGATGGCCACGAGTGGACGTACCTGGTGCGCGGCAACAAGACCAAGCTCGAACCGGGCATGTGTTTCAGCGACGAGCCGACTATCGCCATTCCCGGCGAGTTCGGTATTCGCCTGGAGGATTGCATGTACGTCACCGAAGACGGCGCGCGCATGTTCAGCCGGCAAAGCCCGGCCATCGACCAGCCGTTCGGGTAGAGGAATCACGACCATGCCACAAACCGCGGGAGTTTCGCCGGCGGCCTATCGCCAGCGCATCGAGAAATTGCAGGCGGCCATGAAGGAGCTCGGGTTCGGAGCGGTGGTGCTCGAACCCGGCCCGGCGATGGTCTACCTGACGGGTGTGCATTGGGGCAAGAGCGAGCGCACGTTCGTAGTGGTGCTGCCGGTCAAAGGCGAGCCGGTCTGGGTGCTGCCGGGCTTCGAAGAAGGCCGCGCCCGCGAACTGATTCACGTGGGCGACGACATTCGCGTGTGGCAGGAAGACGAGAGCCCCTACCAGCGCATCGTCGAAGGCCTGCGCGATCGCGGAGTTTCCACGGGCCGGGTGGCTATCGACGATGGCGCGCGCTTCTTCGTGTTCGATGGCGTTCGCAAGCTGGCACCCAAGCTCGATTACTCGGCCGCGTCGCCGGTGCTGAAGCTGGGCGGCGCGGGCGGGCGGTAAGTGTGCTGCGGGTTTTGGCAAGAATCGCGGCGGGGTCGGGCGCGGCGGGGTCGGTGGCGCTCACGCTGTATGCAGGCCGGCGCAACGCCTCTCCGCTGCTTCCGCTGATTTTCGCGGTTTGGGTGATGGCTCCGTTTCTGGGCGTGCTGTTCGCCGATCTGGTGTGGAAGCGCGGGGGCGCGATGCTTCACGGGCTAATGCTGCTGCTCGCAGTGGGCTCGCTGGCTGTCTACGGAAGGGTGGCCTTCGGACCTCCGATGGCGAAGCCGGCTGGTGTTTTTCTGATAGTCCCCGCTGCCTCGTGGATATTGATTGGCGCAGTCGCGCGATTCTCTCGCTGACCGCTTGACGGGCGCTTCCATGTTCGGCGGAAGCCGTTCAAGTATCGCGGGAGCCGCGCGGATTCACGGGAATAACCTCCCAAATGGGACTTGCAGCCCGCGCCGGCCATGTCTTCCGCGGATCGGCGTTTCTCGTCAACTTGACCGCCCCGCCCAACTTCCGGCTGGCGCGTGATCCAGGATCTAAGCGGATAAAATCTTGTCGAGTTCCGGTGACCGGCAGAAAGCGGTGGAGAACCCATTCCTGGTTCTTATGGAATTATTCGCCGGTGACGGGGCACAGGGATCTACACCTCCGGCAGACCTTGCTCACTCAGTCACAAACTCACGACACCATAGGCAACCCGGCCAAAGCTAACGCGATCTCTTCTGCCGGATAGTCGTAGTTCTGCAACTTTCCTGCCTGATAGTCGATGTACGACTGCATGTCAAAATGGCCGTGCCCGCAGAGATTGAAGAGAATCGTCTGCTGCTTTCCTTCTTTCTTGGCGCGCAGAGCTTCACGTATCGCTCCGGCGACAGCATGGTTCGCTTCCGGCGCTGGAATGATACCCTCCGCGCGGGCGAATTGAATCCCTGCCGCGAAGGCATCTAGTTGCTGTACCGCAGTGGCTTCAATCAATCCTAGCTCCAAGACATGCGACACCAGCGGAGCCATGCCATGGTAGCGCAACCCGCCTGCATGAATGCCCGGAGGAATGAACGTACTCCCTAGCGTGTGCATTTTGACGAGCGGTGTCAAATGTCCAGTGTCTCCAAAGTCATACGTGAATTTGCCTTTAGTCAGGCTGGGGCAAGCGGCGGGTTCGACCGCGATCACGCGTGCCTGGCATTGGCCCTTGATCTTGCGGCCTAGGTACGGCATCGTCAAGCCCGCAAAGTTAGATCCGCCTCCCGTGCAACCGATAATCACGTCCGGTTCATCGCCCGCCATGGCCATCTGCTCCATCGCCTCCAGTCCGATGACCGTTTGGTGTAGCAGTACGTGATTCAATACGCTGCCAAGGGCGTACTTGGTGTGCGGGTCATTCGCGGCCACTTCTACAGCCTCGGAAATGGCGACACCCAGCGAACCATTGGATTGCGGATTCTGCGCCAGGATGGCGCGGCCTGACTCCGTCTCGCCGCTAGGGCTTGCGGTTACGGATGCCCCAAAAACTTCCATCAGGGCGCGCCGGTAGGGCTTCTGGTTGTAGCTGACCCGCACCATATAAACCTTGCATTCCAAGCCGAAAAACGCGCAGGCCATCGCCAGAGCCGAGCCCCATTGGCCCGCACCCGTTTCCGTCGAAAGGCGCTTCGTGCCATCTTTCTTGTTGTAATAAGCTTGTGGGACGGCGGTATTCGGCTTATGGGAACCCGCTGGGCTCACCCCTTCGTACTTGTAGTAAATCCGCGCCGGTGTATCCAGAGCCTGCTCCAGACGGCGCGCTCGAAACAGCGGCGAGGGGCGCCACTGTGCGTACACTTGCCGCACCTCTTCGGGGATCTCGATTTCACGCTCCGTGCTCACTTCCTGAAGAATCAGGCTCATGGGAAAGAGTGGGGCCAGGTCGTCCGGTCCGATGGGGTTCAGCGTGCCCGGGTGCAAGACGGGCGCTAAAGGTTTTGGGAGATCCGGAAGGATGTTGTACCAGGCTTTCGGAATGCTGCTCTGCGGGAGGTTGTACTGGATCGAGTCCATGCGGTTCATTCTAGCAGCGGTGCCGGCACAGTTCCTGCCAGATGAGGGTTTGATTCAAGGGGCGAACTGCCGGGCTTTTCAAACTGCGACTACCCGGTTCTGTCCGGATGCGCCGTGACTCAGAGCATGAAGCCCGGCACCATGAGCCGGTACTTCGCGAGTTCAGACATTTCCGCGGCCCACAAGGAGCTCAGCGCAAAGGGCGCTAAAGTCAACGAAGTCAAAGACGGCCTGTACGGCCCGGGCTCAGGCGTAAAATGGTTTAATCATGAGGACCCTGACGCCAATCAGGTCTTCCTGGTACAGGCATAGTCACCGAATCGGTCTGCAACATGTCCCACTCATCTTCCGAATCCGATCGCTTTGGCGCCATCCAGGTCCGGGGCGCCCGCGAGAACAACCTCCGGAACATCTCCGTCGACATTCCTCGGCGGAGAATCACCGTTTTCACGGGCGTCTCGGGTTCGGGGAAATCGTCGCTGGTGTTCGACACCATCGCCGCAGAATCCCAGCGTCTGCTCAATGAGACGTTCCCGGCGTTCGTGCAGAATTTTCTGCCACGGTACGGTCAGCCTGACGTCGACATTCTCGCGAATCTCTCGACCGCAATCATCGTCGACCAGCAACGCATGGGCGGGAATCCGCGCTCGACATTGGGAACGGTGACCGACATCTACACGTTGCTGCGCGTCTTGTTCTTTCGTCTTGGAAAGCCCGCGGTTCCGCACGCCCTGGCGCTCTCATTCAACGATCCCATGGGCATGTGTCCCGAGTGCGAGGGACTCGGGCGCGGTTCCCAGATCGATATCGATGCGCTGGTGGATAAGAGCAAGTCCCTGGAAGAAGGCCCGGTCCGCTTTCCGACGTTCAACGTGGGTGGTTACAATCTGCACACCTTCGTCAAGTCGGGATTCTTCGACGCCAAAAAGCCGCTCAAAAAGTATACCAAAGAGGAGTGGCACGACTTTCTTCACCGCGACGACACGAAGGTCAAAACCAACAAGCAAGGGCAGACATTCAGCTCGGGTTATGACGGCCTGATTCCGAAATTCAAGCGTCTCTACCTGAGCAAAGACGCGGAGAAGATGCCGGCGCATCTTCGTGAGGCGTTCGAGAAGATTGTGACGCAGGGACCGTGCAGCGCGTGCGGCGGAACGCGTTTGTCGGAGGCCGCGCGCGCCTGCCGCGTCAACGGAAAGAACATCGCGGAATGCTCAGCGATGCAGGTGAGCGAGCTCGCTCGGTTCATTCCCTCGTTTCGCGCGCCAAATGTCGCTCCGCTGGTGGCTCGTCTGGCGGAAAGGCTCGATCGTCTCGTCGAGATCGGACTTGGTTATCTAAGTTTGAGCCGTGAGACTGCCACACTCTCCGGTGGAGAATCGCAACGGGTCAAGATGGTGCGCCATCTGTCGTCGAGCCTGACGGAGGCGCTCTACATCTTCGATGAGCCGACGATCGGTTTGCACCCGCATGACATCCAAAGGCTCAATAATACGTTAACCAAGCTTCGCGATGCCGGAAACACAGTACTCGTCGTAGAACACGAGCCTGAAGTGATGGCGATTGCCGATCATATCGTCGATATGGGGCCGGGCGCCGGAAGGGCCGGTGGGACAGTTGTGTTCGAAGGTCCGTTCGAAGAGCTCAAAAAGAGCGGCACGCTGACGGGAAAACACCTTTCCAGACATCAGGCGTTGAAAGAGAAACCGCGAGCCGGAAAAGGACATCTTCTGGTCGAGAACGCGACACTCAACAATCTCCGCAACATCACCGTGAAGATTCCCCAGGGCGTTCTTACCGTCGTCACCGGCGTCGCGGGCAGCGGGAAGAGTTCGCTGATTCACGGCTGTCTTCCCAAACATTACCCGGATGCCGTGTTAGTCGATCAATCGCTGGCGGCGGGATCGCGGCGATCGAACCTGGCCACGTACTCAGGAATGGCGGACGCAATTCGGAAAGCGTTTGCGGCGGCCAACAGCGCCGCGGCCGTACTCGGGAAGGTTGAGCCGGCGCTCTTCAGCTCTAACTCCAAGGGAGCATGCCCCGCATGCGAAGGTTTGGGCGTCATCTACACGGATTTACAGCACCTCGATCCCGTCGCGGTTCGCTGTGAAACCTGTGAAGGCCGCTGCTTCACCGGCGAGGTTCTCGCGCTGAAGCTGCGCGGGAAGGACATCAACGAAGTGTTGAGCCTCTCCGTCGCGGACGCGTTATCTTACTTTACAGAGAAACCGATTCTCACGAACTTGAAGGCGCTGAAAGACGTGGGACTCGGTTACATCGCGCTCGGGCAAAGACTCAACACGATGTCGGGCGGCGAGCGTCAACGATTGAAACTCGCGGGTGAGCTCCGCAAGCCTTCGCAAATCGTGGTTCTCGACGAGCCGACGACCGGTCTACACATGGCCGACGTGGCGAACCTGCTCGCCCTCCTCGACGCGATGGTCGACAATGGAACCACTTTGATCGTGATTGAGCACAACCTGGACGTCGTCGTGCGCGCCGATTGGATCATCGACATGGGGCCGGGTGCAGGCGCCGAAGGTGGCACAGTTGTGTTTGAGGGAGCACCGCGCGAGCTGCTGAAGGCGAGCAAGTCGCTGACGGCGAAACACCTCGCTGCGCGATTGGCATGAGCCTTCCTCAAGGCCAGTGCGCCGAACACTCTTCCCCCGCGCGCTCTAAACGCCATGGACACGCGCAACTTGGGCAAGTGGGGGCTAAACGGTGGGCATTTTCTCGCTCCTGACCCCCGACAGCAGCATTCACATCCCAACCGAATATCGGGAAAGCATTGCTCAGGTATATCGCGTTAGGGCAATCCGCACAAAGTGGCCTCCTCGGGCAGTTGACACGCATTGAAATGTTCTTTACAATGCAAAGGTCTTTTAGATGTGAACAATCATGCGTAGAATATTCAAGATCTTCAAAGCTCTCGTCCTTTTAGGTGTGCTGGCGATCGTCGTGCTAATCGGGGGGCTCTGGATCGAGCACCGGTCCGAGGTCGCACTCCCGGCGCCCACCGGGCCGTTCGCCGTCGGACGCACACTCTACGACTGGGTGGACGACACCGCCAAGCGCGAGCTTCTGGTCTGGATTTGGTATCCGGCGGATGCCGGGCAGCCAGGCGCCGTGGTGGACGATTACATGCCCGCCCAGGTTCGGCCGCCTGCCGGCCCCATACCGGGTCCGCGATCTTCAGGCTCCTGACGCGCGACGCTTCCAAGGTCCACGGCCATAGTCTGCGAAACGCTGAGGTATCTCCCAAGCAGCCGTCCTATCCCGTCGTCATCATGAGGGCGGGAGCATCGGCGCCAGTTGTAAACTACTCCACGCTCAATGAGGACCTGGCCAGCCACGGCTACATCGTGGTCGGGTTCGATGCTCCCTATCGCACCTGGCAGGTCGTCTTTCCCGACGGCCGGGCGATCGACCGGACGCCGGAGAACGATCTGGAACTCGTCTCGGGCGACGAGCTGACGGCGCGCGCCGATAAGCTGCTGGCCGCATGGACTTCCGATAGCGGGTTCGCGCTCGATCGGCTGGCGCAACTCAACGCTTCGGACCCGTCCGGCAAATTTACCGGGAGGCTCGACATGACGCGTGTGGGACTATTCGGCCACTCTTTTGGCGGAGCGACGGCGGCGCAGTTCTGCTCCCAAGACTCCCGCTGTAAGGCCGGCATCGATGTGGACGGATCTCTGCAGGGCAACGTGATTCAGACCGGCATCCACAGGCCGTTTATGTTCCTCCTTAGCGGCGAGGGGGACTTTTCGTCGGACGCCGAGGTCCGCCAGATCCTGTTCGATATCCAATCGGTTTACGATCGCCTGCCGGCGGACCGGAGGCTTCGCGTTACAGTTCGCGGCGCGAACCATTTCACCTTCAGCGACGATGGCGCGTTGTTGAAGAGCAGCATCTTCCGGGGCATGCTTCACTTGTTTGGCAAGCTCGGGATCGGCGGACGACGCCAGTTGGCTGTCACAGCGTATTGCATTCACACCTTTTTCGATAGCTATCTCAAAAAGGATGGGGCGTCGCCTTCCGCAATTTCCCCGGCGCAGTATCCTGAGATCCGGATCGTGCAGTGAAGGCAAACATTGTGGGCCACGGATGGACACGGATGCACACGGATAAGAAAGTGTTTGGCGCGCTGCAAAGAGTTTCAAGCAACTCCGGTCTTTTCATTTGGGTTGCGGCCATTCGCGCCACGGCGATTTTCCCAGACCGAAGCTACGAGCGCACCGAGACCCCAAGGACCCCGCGCCTCCGTGACCTCCGCCGCCTCCGTGTGCTCCCGTTTTGCCTTTGACTTTGTTTTTCTCAGTGTCTCTGTGGCTC
>Ga0182013_10001007_pt1 | contig 39086 bp, 64 predicted proteins | sample 612S2MmetaG_FD_120487 | JGI IMG/M metagenome (GOLD analysis project Ga0182013, IMG submission 120487) | Permafrost microbial communities from Stordalen Mire, Sweden - 612S2M metaG | ecosystem: Environmental > Terrestrial > Soil > Wetlands > Permafrost | place: Sweden: Stordalen | collected... | reverse complement strand
GAGAGATATTGGAGCTAAGACGCAGTATCTCGATCATGTTACGCCACTCCTCGAAGGCAAGTTTGTCGTATTGGATATCAAAGAATGTGACAAGCTTGAAGGCATCCAAACTGTCCGGTCTATGCTGGGTCGATGTATCTTCGATGAAGAGAAAACGAGCAAAGCGTTTAAACATCTCGAAGCTTACAAGAAGGTTTGGGATGATAGACTCGGATGTTATAAAAACACACCGCTTCATGACGAACATAGTCATGCCGCGGATGCGTTCCGGTACTTGGCTGTTGGTTTGAAGGGTCTCGAGAGGAAAGAGAGCGGCAGCGCGGAAAACGATTTAAAAGCGATTAACAAATATTATGGTTACTAACAAAAAGAAATTCATTCCTATAGAAAAGATGACCTTAGGACAAAAGAAGGTTGGTCTAGTTAAATGGCTCATGGAACAAGGTGTTTCTAAGGAAAAAGCCAAGTTAATCGCTCACAATAAATATTATCATGAAACTAGAATAAAGCGGCGATATGAAGATAATTGAACAAACAGACACAGAACTTTTTATTGAAATAGAAGATGAAATTCTTCCAATTACCATAGATACTGGCGGTAGAAAACTCTATGTTAAAAGAAGGTCTGAAAAAAATGAATCAGGAGGAGCTATGACAACACCACAGAATCAACTATATAATTTAGCCGAGAAAATACAGCGGTTGAGTGACATGTTCGAAGAAGATGAGAACGGAAACGACCTCTTCGAGACAATCCAGCAGATAGAACTTCAAATGCAAGACATCATGGCTGCCCAACAGAGACAAGAGAACTTGATGAATCTTATCGTGCAGCTATTAGGGAAGAAAGGTAAATAATGGACGAAAGCGAGAGAATTCAGAGACTAAGAGACAATAGGTATCTTGAGTCTCGTGAGGCAGATCAGATCGACGAGGTGTTTGCGGCCCGCATCCTAGCACTTTTAAACCATGCGGACATTGATAAGCATTGTATGGTCGATGCTTATTATTATGACTTCTCTGTGATTCCTCACGGAGTTCAAGAAAGCCTAAATCTTTGGAGAGACTGTTATCTGATCTATGGAATCACCTATGAAGGTGAGATGGTATCTAAGTGGGTTGATCGCTGGGATTTGGACTCTGAAGACCCAATCGTTGACGGTAAGGTCATTCACAGTGAGAAGCCCGCGAAAGGAAGTGCATTTGTCGTTCCCGAGATAAAGCAATGTTTCGATCCTAAGCTATTGTCTGCTCCTGCTCCTGAATTCCTGAAGATATTTAACTGCGATCGCGCTTCACCTCCAATCAACAATGAGGTCGATGTGTCTAAAATGGAACTGTGCGAAGACTGCAAGAACAAGGTTGTGACTGAATTCATGAAAGCTTGCAGGGGATGCCATGAATGAAGAAACTGGAGTGAGATTCTTTCTGGATGAAAAGAATCAGGCCGCAAATTTTGTATATCGTCCTCTAAATGGCGGACAACCTATTGCGCAAAATGCCACGGTAGCCGTGAAGTTTGCGCAGAATGTACGCATTCTCGATGAGTGGTATCTATTTGGTGGAACCAAATGGACACGCACTCTATTTAGACTTAAGCATCCAATCGTGTATGGAAAGAGAGGATTGCGCAATCTATACAGAAGAATCAAGCGCATCTTCGTGAAAGAGCCCCCTCCTGTTCTATGCAGACTATGGAAGAACAAAGAAGAATTATTACACTTATACCCAGAGGTTAACAATGGAAACAATCAAGAGCAAAAGAACGCTGCACAGCAAGATCAAGCAAATATTGGAAAACAATCTTGAGGATAAGATTGAGTTCCCATGTGAACTAACATTCTGCGAAGGAATGGGTGAGCCTGTATTCAAGATAAGCATCGAAAAGAGCCAAGAAGACCATTTCGTTGATGAAAAAGGTCAGAAGTGGGTCAGGGCATAATGAAATCCTATTGCAACTATTGCGATCCTAAGCACTTTACCATCTATGGATTCTGCAAGAACTGTAAGCGGAAGTGCGAAGCTCCTCTTTATGATCCCAAGAGTGGCATGAGCATTCAAGCATATGAGCAGTACAAGGCTACATGGAACACAGGTAGAGCTGATCTTGTTACAGACGCAATACGCAGGCAATCATGAAGAACTGGGACATTCTAAGACTTGAGTGCCCCAGGCTTTACAAAAACCGTGTAGCATTTGAATGTGGCCCTGGCTGGTATGACATTCTACATGATCTCTCCATTAAAATCGAGTCGATTCTGGAGAAATATGCGGAAACATATAAAGTAGTAGAGGGTGAAGAAAGTGAATATTGTGAAATGTATGCTGTACAAGTAAAGGAAAAATATGGAACATTAAGATTTTACATGTCATGCGAGACAGATGAGATATCAGAGCTGATTCACGAGTATGAAGCCCTGTCCTCTCAGACATGTGAATCCTGCGGCTCCCCTGCGAAGATGCGGGGGAAGACCTGGATGGAAGTGAAGTGCGACAAATGCTATCAGGAGAAACTATGAGTGAAGAAGTAAAGAATGAAACGCCAAACCAAATACCGTGTATTGAAGCTGCTCCTCAACCTGTGGGAGAGGCTGAGCAAAAACCACGTGTCAAATCGAAGAGAGATATCTTTCGTTTTGCAGGAGAAAAACCTACCGCCATCAATCTTGAGCACGTTACGCAGATGGGAATGGACGGGAAGCGGATCACGTTCCAATTCTACTCGACAGCGATGTACATTGACTTGGCAGACGACGCTGCCGCCGCATCTGTATTTGAAGTACTGCTCAACATCTGGGCAGGAGAAGCACAATAATTAAAGGGACACTACGATGAAATTCAAGACTTTCTTACTCCTAACCATTTTTTGTTTCAGCGGCTGTCTATTTGCTCATGATAGCAAGCGGGATGAAATGATGTGGGCAGAGACCTACAAGGGAGAGTTTTCTATCGTGCACAAGCTGGCGATTACGCGAGAAATCGAAGACATAAACGATGAGCTTCTTAATCAATTTGTCATGGCCTATGTCTATTACAAAATGGATAAGTTCGAAGATATCGAACCCATATTCAAGGGGATTGATCGCTATATCGATCATGTCTTGATGCCAAAAGAGAAGTAAACTCATGTTTTGGAAGGACATAGCCGAGATCAAGGAGTGGATGAATCGACTCACCGATCGCATGGTGAGAATGGACCACAATATTGAAAAGGTTCTCGGTTATGCCCAAGAAGCCTCTGAGCAAAAGTGCAATAAGTTAGAGGTTTCGCAAAAACTCGAAACCAACCTAGAGAGACTGGAAGTGGTGCTAGAATTATCCGAATCCAGCTTCGACAAGATTGATAGGTATATAAGCAATCTTGAGAAATATAACGGAATGATTAATGAGTTAAAAGGATGCGTTTCTTTAGCAAGAAGCGCTGTATTGGATCGAAAGCAAGTCGACTCCGAGCAATCTGCGCGAGTTCATCAACTTGTCTATCATGTTGAGACTCTCCTTAAGGACAATTGCAAGATAATAGATTGTCTTCATAAAAACATCGAGCAATTCGCTAGTTTTATGCAACAAGTCAATAAAAAAGCTCCTAAAAAGAAAAAACCAGTCAAGAAGAAGAAGGCGGTTTCTCCGGCCCCTGAATCCGAATAGTTCTGATACTATTATCTAATATTTGCACAAAAAGATTTCTATAAAATACAACTTCATCAAGGGTGTGGCATTGTCCGAGCATGCAGTTTATGCATGAGCTCATCAATGCTGATAGGGCAAGATTGCGCTCGTTATCCTTAAGCACCTGATGGATATAAGCCTCGATTTTGTTGGTCATCTCCAAGACGTCCATGAGGTCATCTTGTGGAATGTGAGGGAGTTCCATGATTTAGTTCCTTGCCTATAATAAATTTTATCGTACAGGATAAAGTTAATAAATATCTATGGTGAAAGATGCGCAATAACGACCCAATTTTCTGGCCAGAAGACTCATTGAACGTATCTTTGCGCCAGGGCATGGAGAAGAACTACTCGGACAGCATTAACATCTTGCAAACGCAGTGGTATCAGGCCGATCTGAATCAGAGATTCACGATGAACGACCAGGAGGTCTGGGGCCTAATTTTCCCAGGTGTTGCGACGTATCGAAGGAAGATATGGAACTTCAACATCATGAATCCTATCAGCGAGGCGATCAGCGGTCAGCAAAGGCAGACACGCAAGAGTTCCGCGGTGATTCCTATTAGAAATGGCATGCAGCAAACGGCCGATCAACTCACCAAGTGTCTCTATCACAATCACAAAGAAGGCTTTCACATGACCTTCAGTGACGCCTTTCAACTAGGGGCAGTCATCCAGGGTCTTGGCTTCATGTACATGTACGGAGACTCGACAAAAGACCCTATCAGCCCAGATCCAAAATGGCGCTACGTCGATATGAAATCATGCCTATTTGATCCCTATTTCCGCAAGCACGACATGAGTGATGCAAGATTCTGGTGGGTAAGGACTTTCTTTGATGCCCAAGAAGCAGCTCTCATGTATCCGCAGTTCGGCGACGAAATCCTTTCTTTACCTAAAGGAACCTACCGCGATGACAAGTTCTACTACATGCCCGAAGTCTATCAGATCCAATTCCCTAACCTCATTGCGTTCGATGAATATTGGTACCTCACTAGCCGAGAAGCTACGTTCCTCGTGGATAAAAAAACCGAAGAGTGCCAGGAGTTCCAAGGAACTAAAGAGCAGCTTAAAGAGATCATGCTCGCTTTCAAAGGCAAGCTAGCTACCCTCAAGAAACAAGTTCCTACAGTGCGCAGAAGCATCATTTTAAACGATAGAGTGATTGTCGATGAGCCAAATCCATATGGCATGGACAGATACCCTGTCGTTCCGATGATGTCCTTTTTTACCGCAGACACGCCCTACTACGCATACAAGTTCAACTCTCCCATGACCATGCTTCGTGACTGCCAATACCTTCTAAACCGCCTCAAGGTTTCTAATTTAGAAATTCTTGATGCTCAGCAGCAGGGATTGAAGGTCAAGAAAGGAGCTCTGGTTACTCCGGAAGACGCCCTTAATCAAGGGCATGGTCGAGTTCTCTCAATCGACCCTGACTTCCAGATGGATGACGTTCAGGCAATGCCTATTGTGCCTCCTTCTCCGGTTATGCTGCAAATGGAAGAGATGCTCAAGGGTATCTTCTTCAATATCGCCGGTATTGATCCCAACGCCATGGGCATGGATATCGACGATAAGGCTGGCATCATTACCATGATGCGGCAGGCGGCAACCGCTAGGAACCTCCAACGGCTATTCGATCAGGCTGATGAATCGCAAAGACTGTGCGCTGACATCGAGATCGAATACATACAAAAAAATTGGACTTATGGAAAAGTACGACAAGTTATTGGCGAAGAACCTACCGCTGAATTTGATAGTAAGATTTTCTTTAAGTATGGCTGCAAGGTGGTTCAAGCCGCGCTTACAGAGACCCAACAACAATTAGAACTAGCTCAAATTCTTCATGCTCAGCAATTGTATCCAGACCTCATCCCCCCAGATGAAGTCCTTGAGTGCATGACTCTGCAAAACAAAGGCCGCATTGTCGAGAAGGTCATGGCTAAGCAGAAAGCAATGCAGGAACAGCAGCAGAAGATGGAGCAGTTACAGATGCAGCAGATGCAAGTCGACAACATGACGAAAGTGGCTTACGCCCATAGCCAAGAAGGGCTAGCCAAAGAGCGTGTGGCTAAAATCCAGACGGATTCTGCCGTGGCTCAAGACAAATTACGCCGTGCTCATCAAGAGGATACGGCTAGTCTGCTGAATGTTGTCAAGGCGCTTAAAGAATTAAGAGGCATGGACTTGGATCACTTGATCCAACAGGTCCAGTTTCTTAAAGAATTAAGTCCTGCTGCAAATCCAGACCAAGAAGTAGTTGCAACTAATCAAAGTTTTGCAAGACAGTAAAGTTATAAACGCGTTTAAACGAGGTGTTATATGAAAGAGAAAATGTCAAAAGCAGGTTACACACAGGGGGACATGAAACCTACTGTGGAAGACTACCAAAAGCCAGAGAAAGATTTTGCTGAGCGTGGTTTCAGCAAGACTACTGAGTATGTCGAAAGACAGGATAAGCGCCAGGCTGGGATGTCGAAAGACCTCAATAAGCAGGCTTATTCAGGCAGATATTCTTAATAGGAGAAAACAATGCCTAAACGAGAAAATTCTAAAGGTTATGAGCGAAATCGTGTAGAGGTTCAAAAGGGCCCGATTAGTATGGATGAGCAGTACTCAAACAACTTCCGTCGGGAACCTGAACATACTATGCGCGATGTGGAAGACAATAAGATGCGTCAGGAAAAAATGACATTGACGTTGCATACTCCAAAGAAATAGATTTTGGCTTGGCTACTGAGCCACCCTGGAAATCAGTAGTTTTTTTGGGTTATTAGTGCAGCGGTAGTCACGCCACCCTGTCACGGTGGAAGCCATGGTTCAACTCCATGATGACCCGTCTTTTTCATGAATATATTTGACCTATATAGACTCCCTATGTATGTTATATGTTTTATATATAACATACATATGGGAGCTATATGATTATTGTAGTCGGTGGCATTAAGGGGGGCAGTGGCAAAACAACCATTGCGACCAATCTAGCCGTCATGCGCTCAGCTAGTAAGAAAGTCTTACTGGTTGACGCAGACGAGCAAAAAAGCGCATGGGACTGGTCTCAACAACGAGACGCTTGCGAACCTGATCTATTAAAGGGCACCTTCTCGACGGTTTGCATGTCTGGGAAGGCTATCTATTCCAATCTTCTCAGACTTAAGCAAGACTACGACGATATCATCGTCGACACGGGGGGGCGCGATACAACCTCCCAGCGATCGGCATTGTGCGTAGCCGACAAGCTTATCCTACCCTTCAAACCAAGCTCCATAGACATCTGGACAATCGTTCCTATCAAAGGAATCTTATCAGAGTGTGTTAATTCCAATTTAATGGTTTATGCAGTCATAAGCCAAGCAGACCCATCAGGAAGGGACAATCAAGAGGCAATAGAAATCTTGAAGGAACACGCCGAGATTAATACCCTATCGAACTCAATTGGAAATCGTAAGGCTTTTAGAAACGCAGCGGCTGAAGGGTTGGGCGTATGCGAGATGCTTGTTCCAGATAAAAAAGCGTGCCATGAGATGGAAGCTCTTTACATGTCAATATATAGCTGATATATAACAATCATATGCAACACATATAGGAGACATATGTCCGTAAAGAAAAACGTAAAAAGCCCTTCAATAGATAGCTTTATTGATAAAGGGGCAGATGTTAAGTCTAGTAAAGATAAGAACTTCAAAAATGTATTAATTAGAATACCAAAAAATATTTTGGATAAACTAGATGAAGCTGTAGAAAGTAAACAATGGTTAACTAGAACTCAATGGATAGTTGAGGCAATACATGACAAATTAACAAAAGAAGGAACGCAAAATGGATATTAAAAACCTACATCCCACCATGCAGTTTCTTTTTATGGCCATGATGAAATCAGCAATAATGGTTAAAGAAATGGGGCAAGAAAAGCAATTTTTCGTCAATTTTGCCGAAGAAATTTGGAATTCCATGGAAATGTCTGATCTTACCGAACTGAAGGACATAATTGACGGGAAAATGAGAGACGACATTGAGCCGTATGTACAAAAGTACATGAAATCTAGGCAGGAAAATGTCAGGTGAATGTGATGATTGTGGCGAACATACATTGGAGTGCTTTTGTAAGTCCCAAGGGAAATACGTTTTCGCTCGCACCTGTGGCACGGGATGTCCGTGCCGATTCAAAGAACATTACACACATTTAAACCTTGTGAGAACTGATATGCAAGATGATCCTTTTGGGGGTATAGACCCTCCCGCCGAAATTCCGGCAGTAAAATACATCAACGTCCGAGGACGTGTTGAACACGAGGCTATTCTCAAGGATGCTGAATGGTGTAAAGAGCTTGGGCTAGACCAGATGTATGAAGTCATGGTCTATCTCAAGCGCTGGGGAAATTGGCTAGGCGATTAGAATCTTCGTCTGCTTCTGCCCTTCTGGCGCACCCATCAAATGATCCCCACGATAAAGGGGATTCTCAACCCAATTACCTTCTTCGTCTTTCTTAAATCCGAAGTATTCGAGCTGAAGATTTTCCCATCTCTTGATCATTTCAACACGAGCCGGATCAAAAAGCTCTGGACTCATCAAAATATTCATCATTTGCGATCTGTGAGGCAATTCCCAACAGAAATAGACGTCTCCACCTGGATAGACGTGGAAAGCCATCATGTCTTGCTCCGGATAGGGGCGATACTTGGTGATCTTGCGAATTCTAACTAGCCCACGCTTTAGCATGAGGTCATATTTCTCATAAATGGCTAGGTAAAAAGGCTTCCCTTCCATTTCTTTTGTGCCCTGCTCTATCGCTTCATTGATATCGGTCACTAAATCTTTCTTGATTTCGTGGTTGACGTCGCCAATTACAACTCCTCTTTCTCCGTTAATCTGCGCATCGCGATATATTTTCCCCGCGGTTTCTCTAGTGGGGTCGATTTTTGATTTGAGTTCCATTTACACTCTCCCTTTTTCGAACAGGAATGATTTGAAGGCACTTTCCTAGTCCAATGGTTATTTAGTTGCTCTTTATGTCCCTTTTCTGCGCATTCGCATGAACAAAAGACGGTTCGCTGACGTTTTTTCTCATTTTTCTTTGTGATGATCTGTCTGTCGCATGTGCGGCAAAAGGAGGCCTTTTCTGTTCGCTTTTCCGTCGATTTCATTAGATTTTCCCGATAAACGCAGCGATAACAAAATTTCTGATTATTTATAAAATCATTAACTAATCTGTCAATTTTGCAACTATCACAAATCATCTGATCTATCTTTTATTTGACTTATATTATTTCTATTAAACAAAGTCAATGTAAGGCGCAAAAAAGACGGAGTAGCCTTCCGTCGCGGCGTAATGTGGGCCTAGCCGACCACCGAACAAAGAGGAACATTCATGACTGAGACTCAAATCCAAAACAGCGAAGTACAAGAGGTAGCACCTCAGGTAGAAGCCCAAGTCAATGAAGTGAAAGAGACTCAGCAAGGTCAAGAGCCGGTAACAAACCAGCACTTGAAGGCGATGCGTCTTAAGAATGCCGAACTCGAAAGAGAACTGAGACAGCTTCGTGAAAATCAGATGGCCATTATGCAAGCCCAGCTTTCTAATGCGCCCGCTGCCAAACAGGAAGTCGATGAGTTCGATAAGATCGGTGATGAAGAGTTCATTCCTTTAGGTAAGGTGAAGAAACTAGCTGAGAGAAATACTCAGAAAGCCCTCAAAAATACCGAGGAACTCGTGCAACGTGAGGTACAAAAAGCCCTCAAGAAGCAAGAGGATACTCAATTCATGGATCGCTTGAATCGTCAATACTCAGATTTCTCCGAGGTCGTCAATCCTGAAACTTTATCAATATTGGAAGAAAAGGAACCTGAGTTGGCGGCGATGATGGCGGATCTAAAAGACCCGTACAAAATCGGAGTACAAAGCTACAAATACATCAAAGCGATGGGGCTTTCGAAAAAAGCAACTGAGAGTAGGAGAGAGAAGGAAGTAGACAAGGCTATCGAGAAGGCAGAGAAGGCGGTAACGTCTCCTATGGCCTACGATAAGCGGCCTATAGCCCAAGCTTTCAAGCTAACCGATGCTATGAAGAAAGATCTTTATCGTGAGATGCACGGTTATGCAGCCCTCGCTAGCTCGGTTCCCGAAATGACCTAAGGGTCAAGGGAACATGAACTATGACAGTATCAATCGCATCGTTACCACCGCAAATACAACAGCGGTATAACGCAAAATTGCTGTCGACTCCAGAGCACAACTTGATTCACCAGTTGTTTGCTACACCAGTGGAGTTGCCAGACAATCAAGGGTTCATTGATCGTCAGTCACGTTATGACAGGCTAGACCTGTTTGAAGTGCCTCTCGATGATGGACAAAACAACCCACCACCACAACAGCTTAACCGCGTTGATGTGGACTGCCGTGTACGCGTCTATGCGACTTACATCGTATTGACTCGTCAGGTCACGATCACCAATGAAGACCCCGTATTAAATTCTGCCGCGGCTCGCCTTGGACAGTCTCTCCGTGAGACCCAAGATGCCCTCCAGAGAGATAACTTGGAGTCTTCAGCGTCAATCATCAACTGTGTTGGCGGAACTAACGGCGACATCCCAACGGAGATGACAATCTCTGATGTGGACGACGTCTTTACTGTTCTTCAGAACAACAGTGGTGAGTACATCACAAACATCGTAGAAGCTGAATTGCGCTTTGGAACATCACCAATTGGCGATGCCTATGGTTGCATGTTGACTACTAGGATGATCCCTGTGTTGTACAACATGACTGGATTCATCAAGAAATTCCAGTATCCGAACATCTCGCAAACGTTGAGCGTCGAGATCGGCGGAGCTAACAACGTACGCTTCTTTGCTTCTGAGCAAGGTTCTGTCACTCCCAATGCTTCAATGCTTGGAAATGACATTGCTAACTGCTTTGTTTCAGCAAAAGAGGCTTACAAAGTCGTGTGGCAAGCAGGTGGTAAAGCTCGCTTTATCTACCTACCTCCTGGATACAACAACGACCCATGTATGCTTCGTCATACAGCCGGTTGCTCGTTCTATCAAGGTCAGTGCATCACCAACGATCTCTGGATTCAAAACTTACATTCAACAGGGATTTAAGGAGGCACCACATGTTACCATATTCTTTTATTGGGTCTTGGACCTACACAAACGCAGCGACACCAGTTGCTCAGAACATTCCTATGACAGCGAAACCTGATTGGGTTTTTGTCAAGGATTTGACTAACTGGGGTGCGCAGTCAACCGCCGCCAATCCGATCTATTCCGAATGGTTTAGCTCGATGGCGCAAGGTTCCTATTTAGCTCTTGGGCAACCAAGTTCTACAGGAGCCGGTGTCACCACGTATGCCTCACAAGGCACATCTGGTGGATTCACTTTCATTGACCAAACTAACCCTCCAACTTTTGCTAAAGTTGCGGTTACCACAGTCAATGGAACGACATTTGTTGTTGCCACTGCAAACACAGCAGGACTTGCTGTGGGCGATACTGTTCGATTAATCAATATCGTCGGTGGTCAGCAAATTAGCGGCCCGAACCTTTACCAAATCACAGCTATTACAGCCAACACAAGCATTACGCTTGGATACGCTGCATCGGCTGCGAGTGCGGGCTTAGTGGTTGCGAACGCAACAACTGGATTTTACCAAAAGGTTTATCCAGGGAAGTTTCTACCTAACACATTGCCAGTTGCTTACATCACGCAAGCGACTCAAGCAGTCGTGTACTTCTTCAGACAAAACCCATACACACCAGGGGAACTTGTAGATTTCCAAATCCCAACGCCTTACGGCATGACTCAGCTGAGCAATTTAACAGCTAAGTCGGGAAGTGGCCCATTCTCAAGCAACCCATCGGGTGCAGCTCGGATTTTGAGTGTAACTAACTCCGCAACGGTCTCCTCGATCACCATCGACGTAGACACAACCGGATTTACTGCATTCCAATTCCCAACATCGGCAGCTTTTGCCGGTGGAGCTTCTCCAGCGGTCTGTATGCCTGCCGGTTCAGGTGTTGTGCCTCTTAACGGAAGCGCGACAATTCCTGCATCACCTCCAGGAACCAATCTAGCTGACGCATTCGACAACTTGTCGCAATACGTCATGAACATCGGTTTGTCTGCTGTAGGGGTAGCAAGCGCCAACATGCAAGTGTTTGCGTTCAAAGCTGATTTCGTAAACGGAATCACTAATGCGTAACCAAGTGGAGGGGGTTATTCCCCCTCCTTTTTTAACTAAAGGATTTAAAAATGGAAGTCAGAGAATTAAATAAGAAACCAAAGAATTCATTACCTCCTGCGGAGAGAGATGAACTGGTTAAAAAGATGCGCAAGGAAGACGACAAAATCCGTACAGGGATGTTCGAATTCCTAGATGCCCAAGGTGGGTGGCTAGAGTTTGCCTATAGAAAATACCCAGGCGAACCCATTCAGATGATTAAGCTGATTCATGGTGAGATTTGCGATCTTCCTATGGGAATCATCAAGCACTTGAACAATACAAAGAAAAAAATCCGTCGTTACAACATGGAATTGCCTGCTGCCGGCTCAAGACCTCCTCGCAGCTTCGAGACCGTGTCAAGGGTGAGATTTACCCCAACGGATGTGTTGTGAGTGCCCCATATAACTCAAACTATGGGCCACCATTTGGATCGGACTTTATTCCGAACCTGCAATACATAACGGAAATTACCCAGGCGTTCCCTGCTATTGTTACTTTTGCTGGCAATCATAATTTTACCATAGCTGAATGGATAAGCTTTCGCGTTCCTCCGGCCAATGGGATGATTCAGCTTAATAATCAAAAGGCCCAAATATTATCTATAACGCCGACAACTGTAACAATAGCAGTAGACACGACTAATTTTTATCCGTTTATATCAGTAGAAGACCCACAGGTTCCTTGTGTCGCGGTTCCGGCCGGTTCCGGAATCATTCAAGGCACCACGACGGTCACTTTAGAAGATGCATTTGATAATAGGCCGGTAACATGAGCACATTTGTACCTACATACCCTCTGTTTCCAACCTTAGCGAACGCAGTCACTAAGACTCGTAAGCTGACAGGTTCGAGTAACTCGTTTCAGGTGACGGATTCTTATATCGTCCAGCAAATGCATAGCTTCTATGCCTACGATTTGCCAGCCAAATTCAGGTCTTTGAAGTTGAAGGATGTTTATACATTCACGACTAATGTCGGTCAAGATGTTTATCCTTTTAATAGCGAACTTTATATCACAGTTAATCAGCCATGCATGTGTGCTAAAAGAGAAATTAAACTCTTTCATAATCCATGGACGTTTTATGCAGCCAATTTCAACTGGCAACAATTTACTAATTTCGCCTCAGGTGATGGAACTACCGGATCACAAACCGGACTAATTACCAATATAACAAACGCAACAAACGCAGTGGTCACGGCTCCAAATCACGGCCTTGTTTCAGGAACCACAGTCATTCTAAATAACGTCGCGGGCATGACCGAAGTCAACGGAAATGCCTATACAATTGCTGTTATAGACGTAAATGACTTCTCAATAGGCGTTAATTCAACTACATTCGCGGCGTACACTTCAGGAGGGTCTTGGTATTCCTCACCCTATAATGGCTTCACTACAGCCTTCCCATTCATCCCGAGTGTAAACAACGATCCAGGCCCTCAAAATAGTCGTAACCTTTTCTTCCCTCAGAGCCGAGTTCAAAACATTCTTATCACGGCCAACGTTATTGGAGCCAATGGAGTGGGTCAGACGCAGAACGTTACCGATGATGGCGAAGGTAATCTGATTCAAATCTTCCAGACAAGCAACAATGGCAACCAAGAGTATGGCTGGACTTACTATCGCCAATACGCATCTTCGACTCCTAATCAGCCAGGAAACGCCACTATTAATTATCAGACGGGGGAGATTTCTGGTTTGACATTCGCTGAGCCTATTCCGGAAGGGGTTCCCATTCAGATTCAATACAACCCCAAAAAGTTCTCCATTCCTTTAGCGATCATGTTCTATCAGAACCAATTCACTCTATGCCCAACCCCAGATAAAGGCTACACAGTAGAACTGACTTGCTACCGACAACCTATCCAAGCTCTATTAGCCTCTGACATGGCAGGCAATCCCGAGCTTTCTGAATGGTGGGAAATTCTCGCTGTGGGTGCTTCTAAGAAGATATTTGAAGAGCGCTTGGATTCCGACGGAGTCATGTTCATAGATAAGATGCTTAAAGAGCGCTACGACATCATCGAGACAAGAACCTATGCCCAAATAGGACAAGAAAGAATTTCAACAATCTATACCGATCAGCTGACAGAAAACTACGGTTCCGGTGGCGGCTTAACAAACTTTGGGTCGATATGAAGAATAAGAAGAAGAAGAGTAAACCGCAGAAATTACCGGAACTCAACAAGAAGAAAAAAATTAAATCATTGCCAAACAAACCTATTCCGCTCGGCGGTGGGCCATTTGTTGGGCGACATACTACAGGGTAATCATGGCTGTCATTAAGGGAAAAGAAAAGAAATTGAAAAAGCCTCTCTCCCCAGCGAAAGCAAAGCTGAGTAAAGAGTCTAAGAAGAAGTTGCGCGACCCAAGAGCCGTGCAGCCTATCCCAACAGTCTGTGTAAGCTAAGGGGGAAAAGAGATGCCTATTCCAACATACACCCCAGGATACCCGCCAGATGGGTCATCACTAGGGCAAACTAAGTCGACGATAAGGAATAACCTCGATGGAACGTTCGAGACACTTGCTGTCGACCATATTAATAACAACGGTCAGCCAGGGTCTCAGCCAGCTGGATATCACACGGTCATTCATCAGGTCACACAGACGAATGTTCCGGTTATCGCAGGCGTAAATCAAGTATTTGCGGGAGTTCCTGGAACATTGATTGTCAATGGAGTAACAACTCCGGCTCAGCCACCCGATGGATTTACTCAGCTTTATTCTCTTAGCGGAGGAAGTAGACTCAGTCAGCTCACCGGAGGAGTATCAGCCACTCCTAATGGGTATGCTTGGGTGGGTGGAATCTTATTCCAATGGGGTCGTGTCGCTTCTCCTCCTCAAGCAGGAACTGTAAGTTTTGCGGCTGCCAACGTTAACTTCCCAAACCAATGTTTCACCGTCATGCTTCAATTGCAGCGTAACGGCTCGACCTCTACTCAAGGGATTTACTTAAACGGAGTACCAACTACTTCAAGTTTTTCCTACACAGGAAGTGCTTCAGGAAATACAGCCTTATGGTGGCTGGCAATAGGGGCTTAAATGAGCAGCGGATTTCAACAAGTATTGATTGGAGGGTATCCTAGCGGCGGTCTTACTCAAGACAGGAAACCTGCATTACTTGCCAATGAAGCTTATTCAGAGCTACAAAACGCCTATGTCTTTCGTGAAAGAACGAAGAAAAGAGATGGTGAAGTTCCCATGGGTCGACTTCAGCGCTCCGTCACCGTCACAACTGTCACTTTAAATCTAAATGGTGGCCAATCGGTCAATTTAAAAACTGCCCTCTCCCTTGAATCGACAGCCTCTATCGTTCCAGGAACTATTAGCCTTACCGGAAGCGTTGATGGAACTCTCTATAGAGATCCGGCTGCTAATGGAATTTTGACGGCTACAGGAGGGACTGGGACTGGCGGAACAATCAACTACGTCACAGGATTGCTTACCATTACGGCAGGTGGTGGGGAAACTGTTTCCGGAACCATTCAATATTATCCTACTCTTCCTGTTATGGGAATTTTGAAAAGAGACGTTGAAACCTTCGGAATCGACTCTACTGTTTTCTTCGATACGAAGTATGCCTATCAGTATGTCAATGGTTTTCAAGAATTGGTTCCAGGGACGACATGGACAGGAACGAATACGGACTTTTTCTGGGCAGCCAATTATCAGGGAGCCACTCCTAATTTAAGATATTTCTTTGAAACGAATAACAACATTGATATTACGGCTGGTCTTTATGATCCCATTCGCTATTACAATAATACCACTTGGACAAATCTTGAGCCTTTAGTCACCGCGACAGTTACGCTCTGGCAAGCCTTAATTTTAATCCCATACTATGGTCGTTTACTCGCTCTTAACACTTGGGAAGGCCCAACAGGCTCTACTTTCACAGGGGCCGTGAATTTCTTCGCTAGATGCCGATTTAGCCAGATTGGAGATCCAACAGATCAGACAAATGGCTGGCGTTCTGATGTCTTCGGAAGGGGAGGATTTATTGATGCTCCTACGAATGAAGCCATTGTCAGTGCAGCCTTTTTCAGAAATACTTTGATAGTCTTTTTCGAATACTCCACGTGGCAATTAAGATACATAGGTGAATATGGACTTCCTTTCATTTGGGAGAGAATTTCTTCCGATTTTGGTGCCGTTAGCACTTTCAGTCCTATTGTTTTTGATCAAGGAGTAATGGCTGTCAGCGATAGAGGAATCATTCAAGCTGCGGCCAATGGCGTGAGTCGTCTCGATGATCAGATTCCCGAGCAAGTATTCAGCTTTGAAATCCAGAATAGTGCTCCCAATTTCGTCCACGGAGCTAGAGATTTCGAAAAAGAACTGGTCTATTGGAACTATGTCGACACATCCAATGCCTCAACCAATCAGAGTTATCCGAACACAGTCCTAGTTTTCAATTATAGAAATAACACTTGGGCAAAATTCCGCGACACTATCACCTGTTTCGGCACATCTCAATTCCAATTCGGAATCACATGGGACAGCTTGACAACGTTTTGGGAAAGCAATGTCAGCTGGGATAACGTAGATGACCAACAGTACGTCGACTATATCACTGCTGGCTCCCAACATGGATTCATCACCATATACCAGAATCCCGATGCCGAAACTCCTCAACCTGTGACAACTCTTTATGCCCCCACTATGGCAATTTCTGCCGTTACTTTTAGTGGGTCACCGACTGGACTAACTCAGGTCACCATTCCTAGCCATAACTTGGCTAACGGAGAGATTATCTACATTCAAAATACCTTATGGACTGGAACTGACCCAGGTTTAAATAACATCATCTACAACGTCACAGTTGTCGATGCCAATACCATTACCCTGGCTATTTGGGATTTTGCTTCTCAGAGTTATAATGCAGTCAACATTACTTCCTCTGCCGTTTACATTGGAGGGGGAATCGTCACCCTCTTTCCTAAGATGAATATCCAAGGGAAAGACTTCAACCCATTCCAAGGATCAGGAAAACAATTTAAAGTCTCTTTTATTGACTTCCAAATGGATGCAAATATTGCTTCTCCAGCCATTGCCGCTACTACTATCCAGCTCTTTGTTAACTCTTACTTGGGAGAGCAAGCGAACTTAATCAACACCAATCAAGAGCTCATTAACTCTTCTCAAGGATGCGGATTTATCACCGGTGCGACTCAAGAAAATCCTTGTAAAATCACGAGTCCAGATCACAGCTTAACTACTGGCACTTTGATCTACATTGCAAACGTACAGGGCATGACTCAGCTCAACTCCGCCATCTATTCGATCACCGTTGTCGATGCTAACAATTTTACGCTGGACAATACGGATTCAACTGGGTTCAGCGCGTACACTACAGGGGGCATTTGGAATAGAAGCCCCGTCAATGGTCAAACCTATATTCCTGGGTCGGAATATGCATGGTACCGCTTCTATAGCACCCAATTTGGGCAGTACCTTCGCATTGGTTTGACATACGACGACAATCTCATGAATCAGCTCGCTACGCATCAAACGCCCATGGAATTGAATGCCATGAACATTTGGTTTAGAGAGGGTGGAAGATTGATAAACTGATATATGTTATACATATATCAAACATATAGGGAATATATAGAATGACCTTTTCCAGCAACCAGGCACTAAATACCAATCAACTTCCTATCTCACTGGATGTCGACCCCGAAGATAAGGATTTCCAAGGTATTTTATTACTCTATCTTCGTCGAGTAGCCAATGCGGTAAATACGAAGGAAAGCGGACTCTTTCTTCTCCAGGAAAACGCGAACTTCGAGCAATGGTACCAGATAGGCAACCCTCAGCAGAATCGAAATGCCTATAGAATTACCGCTGATTTGGTGATGTTAAATGGTGGAAACATTCCTGCTGGGACAACTAACATTGTTTTATCATCAACTACTCAGCCGATGAACATCATGGGATATCTTTATCCGGTTCAAGGTTTTGGGGGCGCAGTCGATACAACAGGACTTTCTTATTTCTTAAACGATCCTTCTATTTATGTCCGATATAACAGCTCGACAAATACAATTATTATACAAAATAATTCGGGTAATGCTCTGACATGGTGTGTTTGGGTCATGGAGTACTTAAAAAACTAGGTGGATTATGGGCGGATTTAGCGAATGGCTCTTCGGGAGCCCAGATAAATTAAAGAAAGTTGCAACAGGTACCAAGCAACAAGAGGGGCTGCATAATAGCATTCTTGGTCAAGCTATGGGTATGGGGCAACAAGGGGGAGGATATGACCTCGCTCAAAATTACTTCAATAACTTCCTCGGTGGAAACCAACAGGAAGCTTTCAATCAATTTTCGCAGCCCTATATGCAGCAGTTTGAAGAGCAGATGCTTCCACAGATTGCAGAGAGATTTGCAGGTGGAGGAGCTCTATCCTCAAGTGGATTCGGTCAGGCTTTAGGTGGCGCGGCATCCGGATTACAATCCCAATTGGCTCAGCTCTTCTCGCAACTTCAGGGCCAAGCCGCTCAACAACAATACGGTCAATACAACCAGCTCGCTCAGACTGGCCTAAACCATCAACAATTTGCTTACAACAAGCAACAAGGTTCCGGTGGATTCTTAGCGCCTATTCTTGGTGGTATCGGTACTGCCATGGGCAGCCCAATTGGTGCAGCCCTCGGTCAGGGGATTGGCGGAGGAATCAGCAACCTGTTTAAAGGTTCGCAAGGTGGAGGAATAACCTAATGGTTCAAGTAATTGAAACAGGCAACCCTCAGGGGAAGCTATCAGAAATGCTAGGCATGAGCTTAGGACAGGGGATCGGAAATGGTCTCAATACTTACTTTGCTAATAGAAGTTTAGACAGCGTTCTTCATGACAAAGCTCTCGAAGGAGCTCCTCAGTCCAAGAAATTGGAAGCGCTTCGTTCTGCCTTAAGTCCTTATGGGGAAAAAGGGCAAGAGATGCTTCAGCAACGAATGCTTATTGACCAACAAGAAAGACAAGAGCAAGAGACTGCTAAATCAGAAGCCGAAAAAGAAGTGCTAGGTCGTATTCTTTCAGGAGAGAAAGTCTCCAATAAAGAAATGGCTAAAGTTTCTCCACAGAATCAACTAAAACTTAAAGAGATACAGCAAAAAACCCAATTTGGAAAGAATGTATATAAGAACCTTATAGATGCTGGTTATCCTGAATCTACAGCTAAATTATGGCAAAGTCAGATAGAAAACTCTACCATCGGAGGGCTATCCGACACGATTAAGGAAGTGAATAAGCTTCTTTCTCGATCAGGATCAGGAAGAGGTGTTGACGGTGAAAATTCTCAGCCTAACCAATTAAAACCGAGTATAGAAATACCTGGGACCAATCTAGGAGCACTCGAATTAGATTTTCCTGAGCTACCTGAACCCGTAGGCTTAAATTCTGCTGATGTTGTTAAGATGCGTACCGAACATAGGAAAACTAATACGCCTCTTTATGACGATACAGTTAATCGTCTGAATGCTTTAGATGATGAATATCGAGAAGTAAACCATCTTATGGAATTGGATGAAAATCCAGATGCTCTACCTAGTGGAGTAGAACGATGGAATGTAGATTGGGAAACTGGAGATTTAAGGTTTAAAGCGGCTGCAACGCCAGAAGCTCAAGATTATGTAAAAACTATCGCGCGTATGGCAAGAAGAGCTAAAGACTTCTTCCCTGGACGCGTAACCAACTTTGACTTAGATCAATTTAAGCAGGGTTTTCCTACCTTGGCTAATACTAGAGAAGGTAGACGCATCATAGCGCAACAACTTGCTTTAGGTAATAGAATTGCCTATCTGAAGGACGAGACTTTCAAGGCTGCCATGGATCATTATGGTTCAGGGGCTGATCCTGTTTTAGTTAAAAGATATGCAACAGAAAACTATAGAAAATTAAAGTCTCAATTAGAAGAGCAATTAAAACAAACTAATGCTAAAGCCAGACAAATGGTAGGCCAAGAGTCTAGCAAACAGGGTAGACAATCTTTAGATGAGATTTTTAAATGAGCTATCAAGAGAAGTATCAAAAAGCTAAGGCATCCGGATACTCCGATCAGGAGATCATGGAGTATTTGGCTACAAAAGACCCTGCGTTTGAAGACAAAATGGTTAAGGCGCAAGAGGCGGGGTATTCTCCTGAAGAAGTTCTAAGCTATTTCAATAAAAAACCTGCCGAAAAAGAAGAAGGAGCAGTTGAACTCTATACTAAAGATGCGCTTAAGCAAGGAGCGCAAGGCTTTGGTATTGGAGCTCTCGGAACATATGGCGACATTCTTGATTTATTTGGCCTTCAATCTAAAGAAAATCTACTCCCTGGTCAAAAGGCTATGTATTCGGCTCAGCACGACATTTTAACAAAGATGCAAGAGCCAGGTTATAAACCATCTGCTGGTGAGCTAATGATGTTATCGGACGATGATGACATTGCTCCTAGATTCGCACGCCTTCCTAATTCTCAAGACGTAGAGAGCTTCGGTAAAGAACTAGGCCTTGTTTCTGAACCTAAAACAGCCGCAGGTCGCTATGCCAAAAGAATTGGAAAATTTGGTGGTGGTGGAGCTTCTTTAGGCGGTGGAGGAATCGTAGCTCCGATTGTAGCAGGCGCAGTAGGTCAGACTCTTGAAGAAGCGGGTGCACCTCCTTGGATGCAAGCAGCAGGAGAAATCATCGCCGCTTTAAAATCCCCAAGTAGTGTGAAAGGAATATTTAAGAAAGCAGAAAAGCCAATATCTTCAGCCAGTAAAGAAGTTGAAAGTGTTATCCAAGACTTAAGAAAAGCAGGCTATAACGAGAAGGATATTACTTTAGCAAAGGCAGCTTTAGAAGAAAGAAATATATTGAAAAGGTTCGCAACCCTAACGCCGAAGGTGGAAAATGCCATTCAGCAAGGAGTCAAAAACAGTGAAGAACTCTTCAAACAACAAATCAAAAAAGGCCTCCCAGGGTATGCTGAAGGCGGCTTACCTTACCTTGAAAAACAAGCTTCTAACGTTTATGGAGCAATGGAAGAATTGGCCTCCAGCGTGCCCATAAAAAATACTGCTCCAGTTAAGAAATCCATCGAAAACGCCATTGCCTATCTTGAGAAATATCCACTTCTCGATGAACAAAAGAAGTTCATTGAGTTCATGAAAGACGGTCTCACAAAGCTTGACAAGGCAGACACAGCAGAATTCTTCACAGGATTCTACCGGAATTTGGGCAAAGCTGGAAATTGGGGAGACCCGAAGCAGAAAGAACATTTGCTTGGATTAGTCAAGCAGGGGATTAAAGATACTTTTGCAGAATCTGGCCCTGAAGCAGCGAAATTTGGTCATTACTTTGAAATAACCAACGAGGCGTGGAAGCATTGGATTAAGACCCGAGACCTCATGGAAACTATCGAAAAGGCTTCTACTGTTGATGGCATGAACTTCAAGAAACTATCTTCTATCCTCAACAATCCAGAAAACCATGATCTAGCCATGAAAGTTTTAGGCCCAGAACAGCTTCAGAATATCAAGACAATCAATAAAGGAGCAGATGCCATTGAATCTCTTTTAAAGCAAATTAAGCCAGCTGGAGAGACATCTAAGGCTATTAGAGCTCTTGAAGCAGCGCGAGCTTTCTTCACAGGGTCTTGGAAAACTTTTACTTTTCTCATGGGGGTAGAGGCAGCGAAAGTTTATTCGAGAAGAATGCTTTTCAATCCTAAAGCTCAAAATACAGCTAAAAAATTGATCGACGCCGCGAAGAACAATGCACCCGAAAGAGCAGCTATTTTAGCTCAAGAGCTAATCGAAGAGTCCGAAGTAGGCGATGATAATCCCGCCAATAAACGCTAATATAATCATATCCATTCCTTTAGATATTTTATTGACATTTTTAATATTTCAATATTTTCATAACTCAATCCTAATAAGTGATTGCATTGAGAACATAGGAGACCTCGAATTCTTCCCGTTTTGTGACAATGATCTACACACAGAGTCGTTTCGGGCATCTTCGAGCAGATTTTACATTGCCCTTTTTGTTTTTTATGCATATTTGCGTACTCATAAACATCCATTTTATAATTAGATTTTAGACAAATATTAAAATGTTTAAGTCTTTTCAAATTAGTTCCCTTAGGGAAGGCGTGTATGCATTCGTGCAATCTTTTACACGACACCGAATGTCTTTTTAAATTTGGCTTTGCAATCTCTTTATTACAGTGCTCACAGATTACTTTTATGTTAAATCCACCAGGTCTTTTACCTTTCAAAGAATCGCTGATTCTATCTTTGGTTTCTTCAGTATGAGGCCCTTGAAATCCTAATCTTTCCATGGATCGTACTCATTTGAAGAGGCCATGCAGACTCCAATAGGTGTCAGTGTATGCAATATTTTTATTGTTTCTTCGTGCGCTTTGAGGACTTCTTCGATCCTTTTGTACGCGTAGGGTGATTCGTCAAGATCGCTTCCGCGCACTTCGACGCCAACTCGTTTAATCCAGGCATCATGCTCTTCTCGATTGATGATTCCCTCGGTGAGCTGTTTTCCTGTTTTTCTGTCTCGTTTTCCCTTGGCTTGAGTTCTTCCAAGTAAACGTCCAGCCCCGTGAACAGTCGAGAATAGAGTAGCTGCTGATTCAGGGGATGCACATCCTTCGAGGATAACCGAAATATCTCCCATACTTCCACCAACAAAGCCTCTCTGACCTGGGAAAGCAGGTGTTGCGCCCTTTCGGACGACCCACAAATCTTTATCAAAATGGCGCTCTTTCCAGGCAAAGTTGTGATGGTTATGTACTTCTTCCAGAATATTGGCGCGAAGTATTTGCGCCACTCTTTGACATACCCAATCTCGGCCAGCGTAAGCATAGCGACCAGCAAGTTCCATGCATTTGATATATTGGGCTCCGAGGTCTGAATTCTCATCGAGAACGACCGGCACTGCGTGCACTCCATCTTTTCCTCCTGCTTGTTTTATGAAATGAGTGCAAATGCTATGGCCAAGACCGCGGCTCCCAAAATGAACCCCAATCCAAACCCTATTAAGCTCATCCGTAAAGATATCCACGTAGTGGTTACCTGATCCGATTGTCCCGAGTTGAGCCATAGCTTTATCTTTAAGATCTCTGAGAATTCCCAGTTCGCTCCAGTCATTGTGATCGAAGAGCTCGTGATCCACTTTTTCATCATTTCTTCTTCCTACTCCGAAGCTTATGTGCTTCTGGATTTCATTCATTGTTCTGTAGATGTTTGCTTTAAGCGCTTCAGGATTGGCATCAACCAAAACGGCCTTATTACCGCAAGCGATATCAAAACCCACCCCATTAACGCAGATTTTACCTTCATAGGCGACAACGCCACCAACAGGAACGCTGTATCCAATATGATGATCAGCCATAAGTGCACCGTAAACCGCTTCATATTTCATGGCCTCCTTCATTTGACTTACCGCCTCCGGTAAAGCCTCTCCCCATACAGGGATTCCATCAATTTCTTGCATTTTCTAAAACCTCGATTCGTTTTATTAGGTCGTTAATTACATGACAAAGCATTTCAATGGCTATTTCTGATTCCATTTTCTTGGCTGATTCATAGAGATTTTTCATAACAAATGCTTTCACATTCGGGTCCATTTCGTCCCATTCCTTTTCTTTTTCGAAATTGGTGAAAATTATTTTTCCAATTGGAGCACACCCGAATTTATCTTTCATTATTTTACCTCTATGGGTCAGTTTTTGGGTTTTTCATTCTCACTCTTTCTTCCAAAGAACACAATTTTCCGTGGAAGTCCTTTGTTTCTTTCATCATGCCATCTTTGAAAGTGTCAATTAGCCTTTGACAATGCAGATAATCATTTCTGCTTTGTCGCACAGCCCATAGGAACAAAGCCATGTTAGCTCCTACGATTGTCATTACTTGAGTCCAGTCCATATCATTCCTCCTTATTTTTTCTTAGGTTGGTACATTCCCTGTAAATGAAGTCTTTCTAGCTCAGATTCCGCGATTCTAAAAGGCCCTTTTAAACCAGTTGGACTCACCCTACTGGCATAGACTTTCCCAGATTTAATCGCTCGTCTTACAGTACCAGGATGCATCTTCATTCTTTGTGCAAACTCTTCTACAGTAAGAAAATTCATACTCATATTCCTCCTTCCCTTTTGTGACACATACGACTGTATTGTTGCACAGTGTTCATTAAACGTCAACCTATTATCGCTCAAAGAATATCTTTGTTGACTAATGTGAATTTTATACAGCAATTTGCAATTTTAACCCCTTAACAGGAGTATTTGTATGTCCAAGATGTTTCAAGTTTATGGTATCGGTCAGGCTTTAATTTCTGTACTGCCTCCCCCTTTGCCTTTTCAAAATCCCCCAACTAGCAACCAGACTAATTATGAGATTGGCCAGCTAGTGTATTCACCTCCTCATTCACCTACTGCTTTTTACCTCTACGGAGGCGGCGGCAATTGGATCGAATTTGCGACCAATACGGGTGCAATCATAGCCATCAATGGAACGGCAAACCAGGTCACAGTGACCACGGTAGCAGGCGTAGCAACTATTTCTCTACCTGCCGCTATCACAACCCCAGGCTCTTTAACCACGACTACTAGCTTATCCGCGGGAACCACCGTGACAGCGGGTACAGGGATCACGGCGACAACAGGTAACGTCACAGCTTCTGCTGGTAACTTGGTCGCTGTTGGAGCCGGAAACGGTGTAGTTGTTCCCGTATCCACTGCATCTGGAGCTTCTCCACAGACAGCCAATGGTCGTGCGTTCGCGGTGACATTCACTGGAGTCAGCATTGCGGCAGCAGCTACTCAGACTTTTGTCATCAACAACTCGGCAGTGAATACTCAGGCTTTGATTTCTATGATAGGAGCCACAACAGGCGCCGCGCTCAATATTCAAAGCGTGACCTATTCAGCTGGCGTATCCATAACCATCGTTGTAGAAAACGGCACAGGTGCCTCAACAAGCACTGCGAACATCACATTCACAGGCTTATGCCTTAACTAATAGGAGAGAACTATGTGGAAAGACAGTGTTAAATTTCAGACCTTAACCGTCGTTGCAGCAAGCGGCCTCACAACTAGCTATGTAGCTGTTGTGACCGTCGCACTTCCTGTCGTTATGATGGGAATCAAGAATGGAGCGAATGGTGACGTGGTTTTGGGTATAGACGGCTCTACGGCGAAATGGGGATTTCCAGCTAGTTCTGGCGGTGCTTATGACGTTACGACAAACTCTCCAACTCATAATCAATTAATGTTGCAGCAAGGAACTACCATTTATATTAAATGGGAAGGAAGTGCCCCTGGAACACCTACAGGAAACGTTTATATCGAATTTATGGAGGTAACCACATGAGCCAAGTTTATGTAGGTAATGGAAGTGGCGGCGGCGGCGGAGGGATTACTTCGGTTGAAGGAACAGCTCCTATTGAAGTCAATGGAGTTTCGGGAGTCCCACAAACGGGAGCAGTTATTGTTTCAACAATACAACCCGACTTGCATGTTGCCAGATTTATTGTAAGCGCAGGTGGAGCGGCTGATGGAGCAAATTATACCACTCTTGCTTCAGCTTATGCAGCTGCTGTTGCTGCGGGTGCTCCTCAGACTATTTTTATACAGCCAGGAACTTACATAGAAAATATAACGCTATCAGCAGGGATTAATATAGCCGCTTTTGAATGCGATGCTATGACTCCAAATGTTACGATTGTTGGCACCTTAACAGCTACATATTCAGGAAATTGCAGCATTTCCGGAATAAATCTTGAGACAAATTCAGCTAATATTCTAGTTATGTCTGGCTCTAATGCGACAGAACTAAGTATATTAAATTGTTATTTTACAATTTCAAATGCTACAGCATTTAATTTAACGAACTCTAATAGCAATTCTCTATTAAATCTCGCTTTTTGTCACGGAGATATTAGCTCAACTGGAATAACTTTATATTCTAGTAGCTTCGCTGGATCAATTCAAGAGGATTGGTGTAAGTTTACCAATTCAGGTAATTCAACAACTGCTTCTACATTCTCTTCTGGAGCATTTCAAACTAGATCGGGATATTATAATAACGTTTTTGAATTCACTGGTTCTAGTAGTTGCGATTTCAACAATTCTGTTGTTTTTACTAGTACTACCAGTGCCACCCCAATTATTGTAAATTCCACGAGCCCTGCAGGAGGAAATAATTTTTTTTACACAAGATTCGACAGCGGAAGTGGTGTTGGTATGACAATTGGAGCAGGTGCTTTAGCCAAATTGGTGAATTGTTCCGTATATTCAACTAATGGAAGTGCTGCTATTTCTGGTTTAGGAACAATAAATTATACTCCTATTTTCTTCCTTGGAACTCAGGATACTGTTACTGTAAGTACTCAAACAGCATTGCCTATTGGCCCCGATATTTTGCCAGCAAAGTCAGGAACAGCAGGGCAAGTATGGACTTCCAATGGCGCAGGTGTACCTCCAACATTTGAAAATCCTACATGGTCTTCCACATATTTCCAGGCTTATCTAACTTCACCAAAATCCGTATCTGGTGGTGATGTCACTACAACTATTATATTTGATACGCCAATTGATAATGTAGGAAGTGCTTACGATCCTACCAACGGTATTTTTACAGCTCCTGCTACAGGTTATTATCAATTTAGTACGACTGTATTTTTTGCCGATCTAACTAACTTAACTCTAAATACTCAGGCAATTTTAGCCTATAGCGGCAATGTACAATCTTTAAGACTTGTCAATCAAAGTATGTCAGCATCAACTGGAGGAGACGTTATTTTTAATGCTTCTTGGTCTATGCCTATGACTGCTGGAGACGCGGTAAAAATACAACCGTTTGCCGATGGGACGGGAACTTATGAGATTTTTGGCGCTCCTTTATCTAATTCAACATTTAATACATCTTCAACATTTTCAGGATTCAGAGTGGCTTAATCACTTACTTGATTGAGTGTGTTTTGTGAAATGGTGATATGATAAATGAGTTTTTTATAGTCCTCAGAAGGCAGTATGTCTTGATTTTGTTGAACGACCTCTTTAACTTCAGAAAGCTGGGTCTGAATAATGAGATGACGACAATGTTCAAGATGCTCCATAGCATGGATTGAAGTTGAAAATAAAAAAAATATAGACAAAAAAAACAGAGGAACTTTATGAAACATTTGATATTTCTTTCGTTAATGGTTTGTTTGACTGGATGCGCGGCATTGCCTCAATTCTTTCAGGCTGCCGAGGATATCGCCGATGATACGGCTATCAAGGAAAAAGTACCCTATAGGGCCAATTTGCTGTATTGGAAGGTCTTCAATGAAAAAGGCCAAGAAACAAGCAAATAGCACTATAAGAAGCGATGATGATAAAATACCTAGCGGTAATCACTATCGAAGAGTAGTAGATAGATGGTCTTTTCCTGATGATGGGAAAAAATGGTTTAATGACTATCCAAAGGTTTATAGAAAATAATGGATGAGAAAAAAGCCATCAAATTAATATTTTTGGACTTCTTTAAAGATTCCTCGGTGAAATTTGAAGGAAGAATGGATGAAGGAAAGATCAGCCTCAAAGAGATTATGGATTTCATTTCAGATTGGGTTGACACTAATTTCAAAGGTGAAAATCAATGAGCATAATTTGGGACGATGACAAAAAAGATCAGCTCTTGAAGCTGCTAAACGAGAAATTCTATTTCCACAAAGACGGAACGTTACAAGGAGACTCCCAGAGAATATGGAAGATTTAAACAGAGAAATGGTCGTTGCAGACTTTCAAGGAACCGCTCCTTCCTGCTATCTTTTTTGCAATGGCGCAGCAATGTATTTCGATGAAGCAGGTAATCAGATCCATGACTTTCAATGCTATGGCATGACTGCTTTAAAGCGGTTTGTGGAGCGCTACCCTGAAGCGCCAGTGCATTGGGCCCTTTGGAGAAAAGGATCTCAAATAATGACCAAAGAATCGATTCAGGACTTGATCCGAATCATCAAACAAGATGTTCACATTGGAAACCAAAACACCGAGGAGACAACATGAAGAAATTACTACTGGCAGTAGCCTGTGGGATTGTTATGACAGGGACTGCATGCGCGGAGCTTCCTGATTTTACAAAAGTTTGGCAAGACATTCGAACAGGAAAGTTAGAACAGGCTGAGCAAGATATCGATGCCCTGTGGAACGATTACAAGGCTTCTAGAGACGGAAAGACATGGGAGCAGTCTCATTCCAGGGAAAGTAGCGCGGATGTCGAGGAATGGCTCCATTTCAATTTGTTGAGGTTCTATGTGGCTCATCTAAGGGCTGACGAATACAAAATGAATCAACAAGACCAAAGCATTCAGCAACTTTCCTATCTCGAATACATGGGCAAACAATTGGTTGACTAATGAAGGATGACTATACCAAGTCAAAAGGGTATGAAAGAGGATGGAAATGGGGAGCCTGGTTCTATAGGAATCAAGTAATAAATGTGCAAAACAAAGATGAACCAGTCATAAAAAAGGACAAGTAATGTTAGACAAAATCAAAGTTCTATTCAAAGAAGGATTAGAGTATACACATACTGCCGGTCTTTTACAACAAATAGCTAATCTCCTAAATATCGTTCATGTTCAATACATGAAAGATGGAGATGGAAAGAATGCCGCAATCGATGCGATTTGTGAGCTTCTCCAAAGCCATAAAGATGTGCCAGCTCCAGCGGCTCCAGTAGTCCCAGCAGCACCACAGGAAGGGCAAAATGCCGCTAGTTAAAGGAAAAAGTAAAGCCGATATTCGCCAGAATATTGAGACCGAAATGAAGGTCGGAAAAAAGCCACAAAAACAAGCCGTAGCCATCGCACTAAATGTAGCGCGAAAATCCGGCGCTAAAATTCCCAGAAAAGGTAAGAAGTAATGGACAAAGCAATTAAGAAAGAAAAGAAAAAGATGGATAAGGGCATGGAAAAGCTCGAAAAGATGGATAAAAAGAACGATAAGAAGCACGAAAAGAAGGGCGAGAAGAAAGCCATGAAGAAAAAAGGCTGCTAATATATATGCAGTCCATATAGAATCCCTATAACATACATATATTATAGGGATTTTTTCATATGCTAATCGACTGCATTGGGTGCCTTCATGGTGCGCGCCCGAAGCTAGAAGGGGGAGACCTTCTTATTGTTACCGGCGATCTAACTGCTAGAGATACCCTTCATGAATTTGAGGAATTCTACACGTGGCTGATTGACCAAGATTATCGGAAAAAAGTGTTCATAGGTGGAAACCATGACAACACTTTATGTCGTTTCGGAAATGCTCCTGTTTTTGACTTGCCTGGCATCGACTATCTATTTGACAATGGAGTTGAATTTGAAGGATTGAAAATCTGGGGTTCTCCCTGGACAGCCTCATTCAAAGGAATTAATCCGAAGTGTACCGCTTTTACGTTGCCGGTCACTCCGGATTTAGAGGACAGACTGATGGACAAATGGGACAAAATCCCTCATGATACTGACATCCTCATTACCCACTCACCACCTTACGGTATCCTAGATGGAATTCCTATTCTGGATGGCTCTTTGTTCCATGTGGGAAGCAAATCGCTTTATGCATGGCTAAAATATGTGGAAAGACCACGTGTACATGTCTTTAGCCATATTCACGAGGCTTATGGCCAGATAGAAGAATTCGCGAGCTACAATGACAAGATGATGATCTCTGTCAACTGTAGTATTATGAACGAGCGCTATCAACCAGTGAATGCGCCCGTTCGTATTATTCTAGGCAACGAGGATTTTCCACGTCGAGGTTGAACTTTTTCGATACTTGTCCAGATTCATACCTTGGAGCTCTGGAATTGCTTCATAATCCACGCGTCCCCGCATTGTAGTCTTCATGACTCTAACTCCCTCCCCTAAGCAGTTTTGATCGCCAGAGAGCTTTATAAGCTCTTTTCGGTAACTTTCTTTAATCTCTTCCAGGTTCTTTATCTGTTCATTGAGCTTTCTGTACTCTGTAGCAAATCCTCGCCATGCTGGTTCGCTGGACATGTCTTTGTAGTCCGAGTCTTGCAATGCTGGCGGTTCTGAAAAAGCCACGCATCTCCAGAATTCACGCGCTTTGGGCATGAATTTGTTTATGTATTCGGGGTCAGGAAATACATCAATGCAAATGCCATTAGTTCCGTCATAGCTATAGTAAAAACACTTCTCAGCCCTGGTCACAAGCAATTGGTGTTGCATCTGGTCTTGATAGTATGCTGGGATTTCTCCCCTTGAGGCCATTTCGTGCAGCTTAGAACCCCCGCATTTGATCTCAAGCAATTGATTGCCTAGCAAAGAGAGACCGTCAAGGGACGCGCCGAGAAACTCAAACTCCGTGCTTTCGACAACCACGGGATTCATCTCAATGCCATAGCGTTCAATAAACTGAGCCCTAGCTTCGGGCTCCAGTCTTTTACCTCTCTCCATGGCCTCGTTTGATTTCTTCTCTTCGATCAAACCTAGCTTTCTTTGCCAGCAACGATACGGAGTATCCCAAGGGTTATTGCCCAAGATGATAGACGCATCGGTTGCTGTAATGACCGTCTTTCTCCAAGAGAGCCATTCTTGTGAACCTTGTTCTAATTCAATTATTTTCATACAGCCACCATCATTGCCTTCTCTTGGTATTTCAGATACTTAATCTTAGCATTGAGAGAAACCATGCACTTCTCGTAGCAAGCTTTAGGAATATCCTGGATAGACTTTGCGTTGAAGTTCTTGCTAATCCAGTCGAGAAAGGATTTGTTGCTTTCCTCATCTAGGTTTTGGATTAGAGTTGTCAATGCAATGATTTCAGCTCTTCCGACCTTTTCAATAGCCTGTGGTTGAGCAGGTGGTTGATTGTTTTGTGCCGGTGGCTGCTGCTGATTATTTTGTGTCTTTCCTCTTCCCATTGCAGTCTCTCCATCATCATCTTCGTCGCAAACGACTCCAACGATGGCAGACAGTGAATACCTTCTGAGGTAAGTGATCGCAGCTCCCATGCCTTGACTATCGTTTTTAGTTGGGTTGAGAGGCAAATATGACTTCATCCACTGACCAGATGTGTGAGCTAAAGTAGTAACCATGATAACTTGGTTTCTATCAGCTGCTAGTTCTGTGGTTTGCATGATGCAAAGACCGTATTTGCTGAGCACTGGACGCGCTGCATCCCATACACTTCCTAAGTCCGCATAGGAACTTTTGAAGAATGGATTCACTTTATCTTTGATAGCTGCTTGCATTTCCCCTTGCGCTTTTGATAGAGCTGCGGCTAACTCGTTAATTACTTCTGACTGTGCCATATGATTTTCCTTCCTTTAAATTTTTGTTTTGATGATATTGGCGTTATAGCAATCCTAGTTTGTTTTTTTCATATTGGGGAGGGATGGTCCCTCCCCGACTCCTTGACTACATGAAATCTCTCCAAGAAAGACCCAAGCAGTCCATACACCCATTAGAGCAGCAAGCTGCTTCTTCTAGGTCTTCATCCCCATCATCGTGACAATCATCGAGATCATCATCATGATAGGCATCTACCTCTACGCCGTGCATCGACATTATCTCTGCATGGCTGAACTGTGCCCAATATGCCGTACTCATAATCAAGACACATAGAGGTAGTTGATTTCTTTTAAGTCATTAGCTTGCTTGTGAAGCTCCCATGACATTTGCTCTAATAGATGCGCAGCATAAGAATTGTAGTTCTTTGGGTCGTTACAATACTTTTCTAATGCTTCTGATGTAGAAGCTATATTGGCGATAGCTTCTTCGATGATATTGGCGTTCATTCTAGTCTCCTTTATTTTGAACTCACGTTCATTCAACTTTTATCTTGGTATTGCTTTCATTGCAACCCTTGATTTGTCTCACTCTGTATCGTACAAGATCACATTGTTGCATACTGTGCGATATAAGTCAACACCTTCTCTTTCCATCTCACAAAAATGTTGTTTTTTACACTTCTGCTTGATATACTCACCAATGTATCGGAATACCGGATTTTTGTCCAGAAAAAGAATGAAAAAAAGAGGCTAAAGTGAATAAATTCGCAGAATGGATGCAGGCTAATGATAAAAAACAGCGCGGAACAGCAGAGAAATTGGGCATTAGTACGTCCACCCTCCACGATATATTGAGGAAGGGGCAGATGCCAAGCCTGAAACTGGCCTACGAGATAGAGCAGTATACAAAAGGGGCCATTACTGTCTATGACTGGGTAGATCAGCCCATGCAAGAAAACAAGACAGTCAATAAGACTCCAGCCAAACCAAAAGCCAAGAAGATCAGTAAATAACGAAAATCCGGCAAAGTCTTTAATCCTTCCCAGATTTCGGCCCACACTTCTTTCATACATAACCCCCTCATTGTCATCTATGCCTCTGAGGAAAAGTTACTGAATAAGTAAAATACCTTGCAATTATTATTTCAAAAATATTATGAGAAGTGATGCAGACAACGCCAATTGCCTGCATCGTGAGACTAGAATATCATCAAAAACATCAACCTACCAGGAGGGTTGAAGACTAACTTAGCCAAATTAGCCAAAAAGCTCGGGGAAGGCGGATATTTCTGCGGATAATCCTAATTTTTCCCCGAAAAAAAATCAACCATTTATCGAGGATTATGAAGGACTATAGCGAGTTTCCACCATTAAAATACTTTACAAGAGTTTTAAAAAGCTGCCCCAAATCTGCCCTACTGTACATCCAGCTCTGGAAAAACAAGGGCAAACACATGAACCTAATCACCGAGAAAAAAGATGTCCGAAAAGACTATCTGATCTCGCCCACCATGTTTAGGAATTTACTTGCACCCCTGATGTTTCTGAATCTGATTCACTTCGTAGAATGTGATGAAAAATTTCAGATTGACGTCTTGGGGCCGCATTTAAATGACTAGTATAAAACTTTATTGCATTACATCGTTGGGTTGTGTTACCTTCGGAAATGAAAAAGCCCCGACTACTAATCGAGGCTTATTCGGTGTAGCGTGGGAACGCTTAAATGTAGATGTCTCGCAGACGTCTGTCATTATAGCATTCCATGCCAAAGTGCGCAATACTTTTATGGAGTGCTATGTGTGAACGTTTCCTAAAATTTATTCCCTCGGAAGAAGCATTTTGGCTCATGCAGCACAAGCCGAATGCTTTTCGCCTACTCGCATATATCGCAAATACAGCTCGTCGCACCCATGGGCATCCAGACGGATTAACCATCGGTCAGTGTCATTTACAGCATTGGAATATCTACGGCTTTACCGAACAAGAATATCGCACCGCCAAGAAAATTCTCGTTGACCGAAAACATATAAAGATAATTGAAACCAACAGAACACGTCAAAAATCAACGACCGGAACAACGACTGCCTCAACTCTCGTAGAGCTATGTAGCACAACGATTTATGATATAAATCCTGAAGACATCAACGACCGAATCAACGACCGAGCAACGACTGAGCAACGACTGAGCAACGACAAACAAGAAGGAATAAGAAATATAAAGAAAGAAGAAGAAGAGAATATAGCTCAGACCGCTTCGCGGCTTCGCTCAAAAGATTCCTTCTTTTTTGATTTTGAGAAATTCGAATTTCAAGGAATCACCGACAAGCAAATGGCCGATTGGGCGCTCATGTATCCCCATATCGACCTCAAGGTCGAGACACTCAAAGCTGCGCAATGGCTGAAGAACAACCCATCCAAAAGTCGTAAGAAAAACTGGGGCAAATATCTTACAGGATGGTTTGGACGCTCCAATGACAGCATTGAAAACAAAAAAGCCTTCAAAGCAGCATCTGGAGGCCAAGGAGCAGATAGGAGAACGAAAGATGCCGAGGGAAATCCCGTCGACAACCAATACAAAGGGAAGTTTTAATGCCTAAACTTTCCGACATAGACCAAAAACCAGAAGAATACATGGCCGCAGTGCGACAATTCGTAGAGAATCCACGCGGCATGTTCCTCATCGCGGGCAAAAACGGTAACGGCAAGTCATTCACGGCAAGAGCCATATTCGAGTGGTACCACGACCCCATGATGGACAAGCAATTTTGGAACCAAGCCAAGCTAAACATGCATTTCATCAAGACACACAACGAATACGGCGACACGAGCTACATACTCCAGGAGATACTCAAGGCCCCTTTGCTCGTCTTGGATGACATTGGAACGCGAAAACCCTCTGATGCTTTCATGGATTTTCTTTACTGGATTGCCGATCAGAGGTATGAAAACCGAGATACTCAGGGGACGATCATCACGACAAACCTGAACGCCCAGAGCATGAGGGAGATCATGGGAGATGCTTTTACGAGCCGAGTTGCATCAGGGATTTGCATCCGCCATGACGGCCCTGATAGAAGAGCAGATAAATTTTAATTGAAAGAGACGAATATTGTTCATTAACATCAAAAAACCAAGGAGAAACAAATGAGCGCATTTGAATTTGTAAATCACGAATCATATCCGGAAGATAAATACATCGCGGAGTCGGTGACACTTTGTCTTTTCGACAGCAAATGTCGAGTGACCTACGTTCGCAAGAAATTGCAAAACGGCGGCATGTTCTGGAGCGAAATCAGCGCGGCTGTGCAAGTGCAGGGTGATAAGAAATATTTGAAAGGATTTTCGCAAGATAGCAATTTCCTAGCCGAAGACATCAAGGCATTCCTCGATGGTCGCCAGTGGGAAAAAGGGAGCCTTGCACCGAAAGGGGGTTACGTTGCGCAAAATAAAAGCGACGACGAAGTGCCGTTTTGATTCTGTAGCCCGTAATGCCGATGGCTCTATTTCGATCAGAAAGGCACCGCCAAGCGGCGATCGACCTAAAGGTAAGGGAAAGAGTGGGAGCAAGCGCAAAAAGCGATCTGTGGCCAAAATAGACATGAAATCGGAGGTTTACGAGGGAAGGGTAGTAATTGACCTGCCTTTGCAAACCAAAAGCGAAGCAAACTGTTTTGAACCGTGGCAAGTGAAACATGGAAGGCATAAACAACAGCAACGCTTAGTTGCTCTGGCTATGAATCCTCTTCGTGATAAGATTCAATTGCCATGCAAAGTAATCTTAACGCGATTTGCTCCTGACGAATTAGACGCATTTGAGAATCTTCCAATGTCATTCAAATACATCGTGGATGCAATTTGCGCAATAATAACAGGAGATTACCGGCCAGGACGTGCGGATAGCGATAAACGCATATCTCTCGCGTGTGGCCAAGTACAGAGTAAAGAGTATGGAATTAGAATAGAAATAACTTTTTAGGACACTAGAGTATGTTAACGCCAGTAGGAAAAAGAATTCTTGTAAAACCTGTCGAGGTGAAGCACGGGACTTTGATTGTCTCAGGTCAAAAGCCAATCCAATTTCATGTCATCGCAATCGGCGACGAAGTCACAAAAGTGAAAGCAGACGATACGATTTACATGGACAAACATTATGGTGCGGAGATTGAACACGAGAAAGAGAAATATTTAGTAATTGATGAGTCGTCGATACTTGCTAAAATGGAGTCAAAATATGTCGGATGAATATACCAATATAAAGATTTACGTAACAACGAATTATGATCAGTTTATTTTCCTAAAAGAAAATAGAGATGTCACAGGTAACACCGTTCTAAATTCGATTAATAAAAAAAATCTTCTAATTGATAATCCAATTTTGGTTTCTCAAAACATGGAGGTTTTAGATGGGCAGAACCGGCTCATTGCCGCAAAAACCAAAAAGGCGCCTATCTATTATCGAATTGCCCAGGTAACTCGTAGAGGAGATATCTCATTATTGCAAAATCAAAAGCCGTGGTTGATAAAAGACCACGCGCATTTTTATGAATCGAAGGATAATTATCGTTTTATAAACGAAATTTCTGAAAAGTATAATCTTCCTTTGCATTTCGTAATTAGTTGTTGCGACCCAAGTAAAAATGCTTTTCGCAAATTCAAAAACGGAGAACTTGAGATTAAGGATGTCTTGGAGGAATTAACTGAAAAATTCCAAAAATTCACGGAATTAATCAATATCCTTAAAATTCTCCTAGCAACGTGTGAGAAAAAAACATACACGATTACTCAAAAATTCAAACGCTCCCTATGGAGCTTCATGAGACGAAAAGATTATTGCCATCAACGCCTAATTCATGGTTTTAATACTTATCCCGATCATGTGATTCAACTGCTGACCATTAACTCAGAACAGCTTATTTTTCAAGGACTGGACAAAAGAGTTTTTAATTATAACCGGAAGGGAAAGCGCACATATGAACTTGACTAAATAGAATTTTATTCAAGAACTTAAGCTCATGAGCGAGCTTACAGTAATTTTAAAAGATTCCGATCGCACTTATAGACAGAAGTTCCTGATCTATGAGCAATACTCAATGTCAGATGATGACCCTGTGATACGCATGTGCATTGAAGAGGCGAAAAAGAACTTCGAAGGTGAGCCAGAAAGCATCCAAATCAAAATTCATTTGGAGATTCAATAATGGCTGGCGGTGCACCTCGAACAGTTTCCCCTTCAGTGAAAGATATGATCGCATTAGGTAAAGAAATGGTCGACTATGTTAAGAAGAACAGAAAGACCATACTTCATCTATCCGAGTGGTATACGATAGAGAAGGCGTATACTTATAATCAATGGAAAACCTTCATTCAACGCGAAGAGTTTGTTCCCTATTACGAGCAGGCTCTTAAAATTGTAGGATTAAAGTATGTCGATAAAAACAGCAATGTCAGGGACAAAATCTCCGACAGGTGGCAAAGGGTCTACTTCGCCGACCTCAAAGAGCAGGAAGACAGAGACTCCGACGATAACGAGCTTCGCAAAGCTTCCGCCCTTAAAAGCGAGGCCAGAGCCCTTGAGCAAGAAAGGCAAAAAGTACTAGATGAAGTACAACGCAACAAGAGGACGTTAAAATGATGAATTGCTTTGTTCAGTCTTTTCCTCGATATGAGGGAACACAGCCATTCCCATTCATTCCTATGTGGGCTAGGCAATGACAATTATGACAAAGAGGAATCAAGTTAGAAAGATTCCCATTCTTTCTGTTACCGTCTATATGATGAATGACAAGCAATCTCTCGTCTATATTTCCGCAAGCATAGCATCTTTTTTCAAACGTTTTCCAGGCATTCTGTCTATACGATCCTGGCATTTGGGCTTTAATAGAATCTCTATTCCATTTCTTGAGTTGACATGCGCGAGAACAGAACACACCTCGATTCCCTTCTTTAAGGCGATGCGGAGTGACTTGAAAAGACTCTTTACACTCAATACAATCTCGATCAATTCTATTTCTTCTGGATTTAAGCGCACATGTTCTAGAACAGTATGCCTGATACTTGGTTGGAGTTTTCTTAGAAACAAATTCAACAGAACAAAGCCCACAAATGTTCTTAATAATCTTTTTTCTTCTAAACAATCCTCCACACCTATGCCCACAAGTGAGATATCTATCTCTATGGCAAAAAGGAACAGTGAATTGTTTAGAACATACAGGACAGGTTTTATCAATCTTTTCCATAGGACAATTATAGCATGAGTAAGGATAAATGGATACAAAAGGCGATACCGAAATCGCACAAAGGATTATTGCATAAAGAACTGGGTGTTGAAAAGGGAAAGAAAATCCCAGCAAAGAAATTAGAAGCAGCTGCTAAGAAAGGGGGCAAGCTTGGCAAGAGAGCTCGTCTTGCAGAAACACTCAAGAAGATGCACAAGAAGTAGGACAACATGAAGTACCGATTTGAGATTACTTACATTCCATCAGGTCACAATGGTGATCCTGAGCTTGGAGACAAAGCAGCCCCACTAAAGAAAACTGTTGAAGTTGAAGCTCATGACTCTGTTTCTTTCGATACAGTGAGACAACAAGTAGCATTTGAGATGGAAGAGCAGAACCTTAGGATTCTCACAATCGAAGGGGAATCGATTGAGTGAATACATCCCTACACAAGATGAACTCAATGACAAGCTCTGGCGACTAACGCATCTCTACTACATCACCAATAAATCTGGTGATGAAGTTCTGTTTAATCTCAACTGGGCACAGCAAGAACTATATCACAAAGAGTGGCATCAAATGCTCGTGCTTAAGGCACGGCAATTAGGCGTGACTACTTACTTCTCAATTAATTTCTTGGATGATTGCTTCTGGCATGGTAATACTCATGCAGGGATTATAGCCCATAGAAAAGAAGACGCCGAGGATATATTTAAAAAGAAGGTGAAGTACGCTTATGACAGAATGCCCCAATGGACAAGAACGTTTAACAGCGCAACAAATGATAGAAGCGGAGAACTTGCTTTCACAAATGGATCAAGTTACCGAGTTTCTACTGGCTTTAGATCAGGAACCTACCAAAGATTGCTTGTTTCTGAATTCGGTAAAATCTGTGCTAAGTCACCCGATATCGCTAAAGAAATTGTTACTGGATCTCTTAACACTGTCTCATCGGATCAGGTCATTGCTATCGAATCTACAGCCGAAGGAAGAGAAGGATACTTCTACGAGTTCAGCAAGCAATCTGAGGCTCTATCCCTGTCGGGACGGGAGCTGTCCCCAATGCAGATGCGATTCTTCTTCTTTCCTTGGTATGAAGAGCCAGGATACCGAGAACTCAGCGAGGAAATCACCGTGAGTAAAGAGACTCAAGAGTATCTGGATAGGATAGAAATAGAAAGACAACGAAAGATAGACGAGGATCAACGCCGCTGGTACGAGATGAAGCAACGTATGCTAGGCGATGCAATGAAGCAAGAATACCCATCAACTCCAAAGGAAGCATTTGAAAGCGCTAACGAAGGTCTTTACTATGGTCAGCAACTGTCTAAGATTCGGGCTTCTGGTTCTGTATGTCGTGTACCTTACGATGATGCTCTACCTGTGCACACTGCCTGGGATATTGGTCTTGATGACTTTACTTCTATATTTTGCTTTCAGGTAGGTCGTGGTGGACAAGTTTCAATTATAAACTTCTATGAAAACTGGGACGAAGGAGCAGCGCACTATTGTGATTGGCTTAACAGACAAAAGTATCGCTTTGGACGTCATATCTTCCCTCATGATGCGAGAAAGAGAGATATTGGAGCTAAGACGCAGTATCTCGATCATGTTACGCCACTCCTCGAAGGCAAGTTTGTCGTATTGGATATCAAAGAATGTGACAAGCTTGAAGGCATCCAAACTGTCCGGTCTAT
>Ga0182013_10001006_pt1 | contig 39086 bp, 38 predicted proteins | sample 612S2MmetaG_FD_120487 | JGI IMG/M metagenome (GOLD analysis project Ga0182013, IMG submission 120487) | Permafrost microbial communities from Stordalen Mire, Sweden - 612S2M metaG | ecosystem: Environmental > Terrestrial > Soil > Wetlands > Permafrost | place: Sweden: Stordalen | collected... | reverse complement strand
TGCCGGTGCCGGTGCCGGTGCCGGTGCCGGTGCCGGAGCCGGAGCCGGAGCCGGAGCCGGAGCCCTTACCACCGACTCCCGTCGAAGTGACCGGGAGCGACGTGGTGGTGGTCGTGGGCGAGGTCGTCGTGGTGGTCGTGGGCGAGGTCGTCGTCGTGGTCGTGGGCGTCGTCGTGGTGGTGGTCGTGGTCGTGGTGGTGGTGGTCGCCGGGCTGAGGCCGGTGAGCGTCGCCGTCGGAGCGGTGCCTCCGCTCGGAGGGCCGGTCGCGATCACCAAGGTCGGTGTCGGCGACGTCGCCGAGACCAGCGGAGTGGATCCGCTCACGTGGGTGACGCCACCACTGGCGGCACCGTTCCCAGAGCCGGCTCCCGCAGTTCCCACGCTTCCCGCACCGCCGGTGGTCGTGGACTTCGGCGCGCTCTGTCCGTTCGGCACGCTGGAGGGGACGGACGATTGGGCGCTGATGACGGGGCGCCCGGCGCGGCCGGGACCGCCCGTGAAGCCCGTGAGGCCGGCGACGACAAGGACCACGGCGGCAACGCCTGCGAACGCGGCAACGGCGCGGTTGCTGGCGAAGACCAGCTTCGAGGGATTCGTGGCGATCGCCGCCGCCGCGGCAGCGGCCGCACCGGCACCAGGCTCGGGGAGCGGCTGGCCGAAGGTGCGCGAAGTGAAGACCTCTTCCAGCGTTGCGTAGTCGTCGGGCTCGGCCCATTCGGGCGTCGATCCCCCCATGGTTCCTCCGTAGGAATCGTGCTTCTGCGCAGGGGGATGTAGCCACCCGAAGCCTGGGGCTCCCGGGAACTACTGATCATTTACCCCCTCGGTTGCCACCATATAACTAGTCGGCCCGAATGGATACCGGGTCGACACAACCCGCTAGCAATTTTGTTCGAACCCTTGTGCGGACATGGCGAATTCAGGTATCGCGCGGCGCGGTGCGCTCCATTTCTGCAACGTCAGCGCGCTCCTCACCCTGCTGCGGGTGTCCGGCCGATTGCGCGCACCGTTGCCCCCACGTCGCCCACTGCATTGGTGACGGGTTGCAATTCGGTACCGCGTTTCCGAAGCGACCGGCCGTGGTTGTCACTGCGTTGCTCAACGTTGTGACCGCGTTGCCGATGAGTGTGGGTTCCGGTGCAATCGCGTTGCCGGTTCCCTGGGTCGCCGCGGTCGAAGGTGCCCGCCCAGCGGTGCTGCCACTGGTGCTTGTGGATGCCGCGACATTGTTGCGGCCGCGAGGACGGTCGGGGTCGCCGGTGCCGGACATCGATCCCCTCCCCTCCACCGGATCCGCCCCGTTCGGTTCACCCGCCCAGTGCGCCCGACCTCTTCCCTGCACCGCGGCGAAGGTCGACCCCTGCAGGAACCCGCGGTCAGGACGCCCATTTCCCGACAACCCGGGTACACGGGACTCGCGACTCCGGCAGGGGCGCGGCGCCCTCTTCGTCAAGCGGGTGACGTAGGGCGCCCCACTCCGGCCGGGTCGAGCGGTGTCGTGCAGAGCGATCGGCCGGGTCGTCACCGGGCGAGGTCGAGTGTCAGCTCCGCGATCGCCGGAAGTACCGGCTGAGGGTCTCCTCCTGCTGCTGATACGACGATCCGATCCCTGTCCCGTAGAGCGAGGTCGGCTCTTCGAGCATGCGCTCGAACGTCAGCTTGCACACCCCCTGCCCGTTCTCGACCATGAAGGGGACGTCGTGGGCGCGCACTTCGAGTGCGGCCCTGGAGCCCCGGAACCCACCGGTGGGATCGAAACCGAACCCGGGGTCGAAGAACCCGGCGTAGTGGGTGCGGAGCTCGCCGCTCGTGGGGTCGTATGCGGTCATCTCGGCCGCGAGGTCCGGCGGGATGCTCACCGCCTCGTGCGACATCAACAGGTAGAAGCGCTTCGGCGAGAGCACGAGGCGATCACCCTCCTCGCGGAACACGGGGTCCCAGAACGGCGCGGGGTCGGTCTCCCCTCCCGTGGTGAGATCGAGCAGCGGCGCGCTGTCTCGGGTGCTGTAGCCCACTTGACCACGCTCGTCCCCGTGGAGGTCAAGGCCGAGGAACAGTCCGTTCGAGAGCACGAGGTCATCGACGGGCACCGGCTCGCCCTGTGCGAAGAGGATTGGCTCGGCGAGGTGTGCCTCGCGCACTTCGTCGTCGGTCAGCCAGGGCCGGCCCATGGAGAGTCGCAGCTGGTTGAGCGTCAGGTCCTCCCGCACCCGTACGGCGAACGAGAGCGGCACCACCTCCAGATACAGGGGGCCCTGGTAGCCCGGCGCCACCTCGTCGAACCGGTCGCTGTGGTCGGTGATGACCCGGGTGAACACGTCGATGCGGCCGGTCGAGCTCTTGGGGTTCGCCTTCCCCCGCAGCCCGGCAGGGAGGTCGAGGCGCTCCTTGAGCTCAATCAGGTAGGGGCACCGGGCCTCGAGCATCGCCCCGTCCCCGCGGAGGTCGATCTCGTCGAGGATGTAGTCCTTCAGCTTCCGCTCGACCGAGTCGGCACCGGGAAGGAAGCTGCACCGGATACGCAGCGCCCGTTCGCCGAGGCGCAGATCGAGGCTGGCGGGCTGCACGTTGGCGTCGGGGATGTTGAAACGTCCGGCGTCGACGTACCCCGCCCGGATGGCCCGCTCCAGGAGCTGGCCCGGCAGCACCCCTTCGGCGGTCGGTTGCAGGCTCAGCACCACGGGCGCCGCCGGCTGATTCGTGGTCTCGGAGCCTGCACGGACAGAGCAAAGCACGTGTGGAGACCACGCGAAAGGCCAAGAGTGGGGACGTCGTCGGGCACAGCCTGTGGACGACTTGGGGACGGTTGAGCCGTACACGGGGGTTCCGCAGGAACGGGACGGGTTGTCCACAGGCCCTGGCGACACATCGGAGGTCGATTTGCCCCGCCCCGGGGACGCGGGGGCGAAATCGGCGTTTCCATCCCAGACGATCGACCGGCCCGTGATGCATAGTTGGCCGGACGAGGGTCGGCCGATGGAGCTCCAACCCGCCGGAGAAAGGGAATTGATCCGTGCGAGCACACGCAGCCACGAGGGGGGCGGCGGGACCAGCCTCGCCGTGAGGACGACGGCGCGGCCCATTCGGCTGGCCGACATCGACCGCTTGCTCCAGGACTCCGCTGGGGTCGGGCATGCCGGGCCGGACGCTCCCATCCGGGCCTGGCGCGACGAGCTCACTCGGGCGCTCGAGTCGCTGAGCTACGCCGAGACCGTCCTCGGCGGCGACGTCGAGATCCTGCGCCATGCCCTGGTCAACCGGGCATCCGACCCGAACAGCCTGGTCCGGGACCTGCCCCGGGTGCTGGCCGCACGCCCTTGGGGTGACGGGTGGGCGGCACCGGAGCCGGACGAGCTCGGCCCCCCACTACGCGAGGACTGGGTCGACGACTGGGACGTGTTCACGCGATCGGATCTGCTGATGTCGGCCCACCAGCAAATGGCCTACACGGACCTGGCCTCCCGCCCCGATGTGCAGCGGGTGCTCCGCAGCGTCCTCGAGCAGTTGGCCAACCTGGCCCTGCGACGGGAAATCATGGAGGCCCGCCTTCAGGAGATCCGCGCCGCGATCGTCCAGCAGTACCGGGACGGCCAGGTCTCGACCCGGGACTGGCTGAGCTGAACAGGGGCGCCACGACAGGCCGCGGCGCCACACCCCCGATAAGCTGACGGGTCGTCAGATTTCTGCACCCGAGTGCCCGCCAGCGCGACGCACGTCCCGGAGGTCTCATGCTCGACTACGTCATCCGATCCGGCACGCTCATCGACGGCACCGGTGAGCCCGGTCGCCTCGCCGACGTCGGAATCCGCGACGGACGGATCGTCGCCGTGGGCACGGTCGACGAGCCGGCGACCTCGGAGTTCGACGCAACCGGGCTGATGGTGGCGCCGGGCGTGGTCGACCCGCACACCCACTACGACGCCCAGCTCTTCTGGGATCCCCTGGCCTCCCCCTCCAACGTGCACGGCGTGACCACCGTCATCGGCGGCAACTGCGGGTTCACCCTGGCCCCGATCAACGCCGAGGATGCGGACTACATCCGCCAGATGATGGCCAAGGTCGAGGGCATGCCGCTCGCCGCGTTGGAGAACGGGGTCCCGTGGAACTGGTCCAGCTTCGCCGAGTACCTCGCCGCGCTCGACGGTCGGTTGGGCGTCAACGCGGGCTTCCTGGTTGGGCACTGTGCGCTCCGGCGCAAGGTGATGGGCGCTGAGCGCGGAGAGGAGGTTGCGACCGACGACGAGATTGCCGCCATGCGGGCGCTCCTGGCCGAGTCGCTGGAGGCGGGCGGGTTGGGCTTCTCGTCTTCGCAGTCGCGCACCCACTCCGACGGGGACGGCCGGCCGATCAGCTCGCGCTACGCCGACCGGCGCGAGATGCTCGCCTTCTGCGAGGAGGTGGCCGCCCACGAGGGGACGACCCTCGAGTACATCACCAACGGCTGCCTCGACTCGTTCAGCCCCGAGGAGATCGACCTCATGACCTCCATGAGCGTCACCGCCCGCCGGCCGCTCAACTGGAACGTGCTGACGGTCGACGCCCGATCCGCCGAGCGCATTGAACACCAGCTCTCCGCGTCGTCGGTGGCGGCCGAGGCGGGTGGCCGGATCGTCGCCCTCACCATGCCCACGCTCGTCCCCATGAACATGAGCTTCCGCACCCACTGTGCCCTGTTCCTCATCCCCGGATGGGGCGACGTGATGGGGCTGCCGGAGGCCCAGCGAATGGAGCAGCTGGCGGATCCCTCGGTCCGCACCTTGCTGGACGAGCGCGCCAGGAGCAAGGAGGCGGGCGTCTTCCGCGGCCTCTCGCATTGGGGTACCTATGTCATCGGCGACACCTACGCAGCGGCGAACGACGGGTGCGCCTTCCGCACCGTGGCCGACATCGCGGCCGAACGCGGGACGGCACCCTTCGACACCCTGCTCGACATCGTGCTGGCCGACCAGCTGCGCACCGTGCTGTGGCCCAACACCGACGACGGTGACGAGGCGACGTGGGACATGCGCGCCGCCATCTGGAGTGATCCGCGCGCCATGGTGGGCGGCTCCGACGCCGGTGCCCACCTCGACCGCATGTGCGGCTCCAACTACCCGACCGCCTTCCTGGGCGACTGCCTGCGGGGTCGCAGGCTCGTCCCCGTCGAGAGAGCCGTCCAGATGATGACCGCCCAGCCCGCAGCGCTCTTCGGGCTGCGCGAGCGCGGCCTGGTCCGCGAGGGATTCGCCGCCGATCTCGTCGTCTTCGACCCCGCCACCGTAGGCTCCGAGCCGGCCCGCCTGGTGCACGACCTGCCCGGCGACACGCCGCGCCTCTACGCCGGCTCCCACGGGGTCGTGCGCGTCCTGGTCAACGGGGTCGAGACCATCCGCGACGGTGCTCCGACCGGCGCACTGCCGGGCGCCCTGCTGCGGTCGGGCCGCGACACCGCGTCGGTGGTGCCCACCCCCGCCTGAGCCCCCACCACCCGCGCCCGCGTCTAGCCTCTCCCCCGGTGACGCCCGATCCGAACGACCCGGCGCTCGCCGTGGAGGAGCCGCCGATGGGCGGCACCCCGGGGGCCGAGTCCTCGCCCGAACAGCCGAGCCCGCGCCCGTCGAACGCACGGTGGATCCGGGAGGCCGTCATCGTGGTGGTGGTCGCCGTGCTGGTGGCCGTGCTCCTGCGGGCCTTCGTCGTCCAGACCTTCTACATCCCGTCCGGTTCGATGGAGCCCACGCTCCAGATCGGCGACCGCATCCTGGTCAACAAGCTCAGCTACCACCTGCACGGCGTGGACCGGGGCGACATCGTGGTGTTCGCGCGACCACCGGCCGAGGACTGCGGCGGCCCCGAGGTGAACGACCTGGTCAAGAGGGTCATCGGGCTTCCGGGTGACGTCCTCTCGTTGTCTGACGGCTACGTCTACGTCAACGGGAAGAAGCTCGACGAGTCCTGGCTTCCCACGTCGGAGCAGGGCATCACGGCCGCCGGGCCGACGGGCAACAGCTCCAACCTGGCTCGCCCGTACCGAGTGCCGGCCAACGACTACTTCGTCATGGGCGACAACCGCACCGACTCCTGCGACAGCCGCTACTGGGGCCCGATCGCCAAGTCCCTCATCGTCGGCAAGGTCGACGTGCGCGTCTGGCCCATCTCGTCCGTACGCTTCTTCTGACCGCCCCGCACTGACACCGCTCCGGGCGGGCTGATCAGCCCTCGTCGACCTCCGCGGTCACGCGTGCCACGGCGGCGACGGTCTGGCCTTCGTCGAGGTTCATGACGCGAACTCCCGTCGCGTCGCGACCCTGCGAGGCGATCTCTCGGGCCTGGGTGCGGATGACGACGCCGCCCGAGGAGACCAGGAGGATCTCTTCGTCGAGAGCGACCATGAACGCCGCGACCACGTTGCCGCGGGTGCCGGTCAGCCGGATGCCGCGCACTCCCTGTCCGCCGCGCGTCTGGCGGTTGAACCGCTCGAGCTTCGTGCGCTTCCCGTAGCCGGCATCGGTCACGATCAGGATGTCGGTGTCGTCGGCCGCCACGTCACACGACACGACCGCGTCTCCGGCGCGCAGGCGGATCCCCCGCACGCCGGCGGCGTCTCGACCCATGGCCCGCACGTCCTCCTCGTTGAAGCGGATGGTCATGCCGCTGCGCGTCACTTCGAACAGGTCGTCGTGACCGGACGTCGCCACCACCCGGACCAGCTCGTCGCCCTCACGCAGGTTGATCGCGATGAACCCCTCGCGCCGGGACTTGTCGTACTCGCTCATCGCGGTCTTCTTCACCTGGCCCAGCGCGGTGGCGAACACCAGGAACTGGTCGGCCGCGAACTCGCGCGTCGCGATGATCGCCGTGATCGACTCGTTCGGCGCCAGCGGCACCAGGTTCACCGCCGCGGTGCCGCGGGCGGTGCGGTCCTTCATGGGGATCTCGTGACCGCGGAGACGGTAGACCTTGCCCTGATTCGAGAACAGCAACAGGTAGGCCAGGGCGGAGGCGTGGACCACCTGGCTGACCAGGTCCTCCTCCTTGAGCCGGGCGCCCTGCACGCCCCGGCCGCCCCGCCCCTGGGTGCGGAAGGCCGCCGCCGCCACGGACTTGATGTAGCCCGCCCTGGTCATCGTGACGACGATCTCCTCGTCGTCGATGAGGTCCTCCACTCCCATTTCGCCGGGGTCGTGGGTGACGACGCTCCGTCGCGGGTTGCTGTACTTGTCGCGCACGGCGATCATCTCGGTCTCGATCACACCGCGCAGCTTGCCGTCGTCGGACAGGATCGCCTCGAGCTCGGCGATCGTCGCGCGCAGCTCCTCCATCTCAGCCTCGAGCTCGCTGCGGCCCAGCCGGGTGAGGCGACCCAGGGTCATGTCGAGGATGTGGGTCGCCTGTACCTCGGTGAACGTGAACGGCTCGGCCATCAGCGAGGTGCGGGCCTCGGGACGGTCGGCCGACGCCCGGATGGTCGCGATGACGGCGTCGAGCATGTCGATGGCACGCAGGAGGCCCTCGACGATGTGGGCCCGGTTGCGCGCCCGGTCGAGGCGGAACTGCGAGCGACGCCGGATGACCTCGATCTGATGGTCGATGTAGTGCGAGAGCGCCTGGGCGAGGTTCAGCGTGCGGGGCACCCCGTCCACGAGCGCCAGCATGTTGACGCCGAAGCTGGTCTGCAGCGGGGTCTGCTTGAACAGGTTGTTCAGGACCACGTTCGCATTGGCATCGCGCTTGAGCTCTATGACGAGCCGCGGCTGCTGGTTCGCCGAGGCGTTGCGCATCCCGCTGATGCCGTCGAGGTCGCCCGCCCGGACCAGCTCGGTGATCTTCTGCTCAATGACCTCGACCGAGGTCTGGTACGGGAGCTCGGTGACCACGATGGTGTCGCCGGTCCGCCCCTCCTCGATCTCCGCGACGGCCCGCATCTTGATGGAACCGCGGCCGGTCCGGTAGGCGTCGAGGATCCCCTGACGGCCGAGGATGAGCGCGCCGGTGGGGAAGTCGGGACCCTTCACGAACTCCATCAGCTCGTCGGGCGTGGCCTCGGGATGGTGCAGGACGTGGATGGCCGCGTCGATCACTTCGCCCATGTTGTGCGGCGGCACGTTGGTGGCCATGCCCACCGCGATGCCCTGCGACCCGTTGACCAGCAGGTTCGGGAAGCGCGCCGGGAGCACCACCGGCTCCTGGGCAGAGCCGTCGTAGTTGGCGACCATGTCGACCGTCTCTTCGTCGATGTCCGCCATGAGCTCCAGGGCGAGCGGCGCCAGGCGACACTCCGTGTAGCGCATCGCCGCCGCGCCGTCGTCGGGCCCGCGGCCGCCGAAGCTGCCGTGGCCGTCGATCAGGGGGTAGCGGAGCGAGAACTCCTGGACCATGCGGGCCAGCGCCTCGTAAATGGCCGAATCGCCGTGGGGGTGATAGGTCCCCATGACCTCGCCCACGACCTTGGCGCACTTGCTGTGGGGCCGGTCTGGACGCTGGCCGTTGTCGAACATGGAGTAGAGGATCCGGCGGTGGACCGGCTTGAGCCCGTCGCGCACGTCGGGCAGGGCGCGGGCCACGATGACCGACATGGAGTACTCGAGGAACGAGCGCTCCATCTCCTCTTGGATCTCAATGGGCTCGATGGAGCCGCTGACGGGCTCCTCCCCACCGGCGGGAGCGTCGTTCCCCCCGCCCGATCCCGCTCCGCCGCGGCCCGAGCCGCGTGTGGACTGACGTGGCATGTGCGATCCCTACTCCCCGTCCCGTCGCTCAGATGTCGAGGAAGCGGACGTCTTTGGCATTTGTCTGAATGAAGTGGCGGCGGAGCTCGACGTCGTCGCCCATGAGGATGGAGCAGACCTCGTCGGCGGTCGCGGCCTGCTCGACGTTGATCTGGAGGAGCGACCGCTTCCCCGGGTCCATCGTCGTGTCGCGCAATTCGGCGAAGTCCATTTCGCCCAGGCCCTTCAGCCGGTTGAAGTCGTGCTTGTGGTCCGGGTGCTCGGCGAGGAACGCATCCCGGGCCGCATCGTCCTTGAGGTAGATCTTCTCCTTGCCGACCAGGGTCGAGTACAGCGGCGGCTGCGCGACGTAGATGAAGCCGCCTTCGACCAGCGGCTTCATCTGGCGGTAGAAGAACGTCAGCAGCAGGGTGCGGATGTGGCTGCCGTCGACGTCCGCGTCGGCCAGAAGGATCACCTTGTGATACCGGATCTTCTCCACGTCGAACTCCTCGGCGAGCCCGGCGCCGATGGCCGAGATGAGTGCCTGGATCTCCGCGTTCTTCAGCATCTTGTCGATCCGGGCGCGCTCGACGTTGAGGATCTTGCCCCGGATCGGGAGGATCGCCTGCGTGTGCGGGTTGCGCGCGTCCTTGGCCGATCCGCCGGCCGAATTGCCCTCCACGATGAAGAGCTCCGACTCGCGCGGGTCGCGCGACGAGCAGTCGGCCAGCTTGCCCGGCAGACCGGCGCCGTCGAGCGCCGACTTGCGCCGGGTCAGGTCACGGGCGCCCTGGGCGGCCATGCGGGCCCTGGCGGCCTGCAGCGACTTCTGCACGATCTGGCTCGCCTCGCGCGGGTTCTCCTCCAGCCATTCGGTGAGCTTCTGGTTGGTCGTGCGCTCTGCCAGCGACCGGATCGACGTATTGCCGAGCTTGGCCTTCGTCTGCCCCTCGAACTGCGGGTCGCGCAGGCGGACCGAGATGATGGCGGTGAGCCCCTCGCGGATGTCCTCGCCCTTGAGGTTCTCTTCTTTCTCCTTCAGCAGATTACGGGCGCGGGCGTAGCGGTTGACCACGTTGGTCAAGGACTTGGAGAAGCCCTCGACGTGCATGCCGCCCTCAATCGTCGAGATGCCATTGGCGAAGGAGTGGATCGACTCGTGGTAGCCCGCGTTCCACTGCAGGGCGATCTCGACTTCCTGGCCCTCTTCGGCCTGCTCGAACGACGCCACCTTGCGGAAGAGCGACTCTTTCGACGCGTTGAGGTGCTTCACGAAGTCGACGATCCCGCCGTTGTACTTGTAGGTCATCTTGGTGACCGGGTCGGTGCGCTCGTCCGTGAAGCGGATCTCGAGCCCCTTGTTCAAGAAGGCCATGATCTGCATCCGCTCGAGGATCGTCTGGGCCCGGAACTCGGTCTCGTCGAAGATGGATCCGTCGGGCCAGAAGGTCACGGTCGTGCCGTTGCGCGGCTCACCGGTGCCGCGATCCTTGGGCGCGGGCCCCACGGCGGTCATCTTCTGCTTGACCTTGCCGCCCTTCTCGAACTCGGCCTCCCAGTGCTGGCCGTCGCGGTCGACCTCGAGGACGAGACGGGTCGACAGGGCGTTCACGACCGAGATGCCCACCCCGTGCAGGCCACCCGAGACCTGGTAGCCCTTCCCTCCGAACTTGCCGCCGGCGTGGAGGGTGGTCAGGACGATCTCGGCGGTGGACTGCTTGGGGTACTTGGGGTGGGGCCCGACGGGGATTCCCGCCCCGTCGTCGCTGACCCGCACGCCACCGTCGGCCAGCAGGGTCACGTCGATACGGGTGGCGCGGCCGGCCATGGCCTCGTCGACCGAGTTGTCGACGACCTCCCAGACCAGGTGGTGCAGGCCGGTCGGGCCCGTGGAACCGATGTACATACCGGGCCGCTTGCGCACCGCCTCGAGACCCTCGAGGACCGTGATGTCCTCCTCGGTGTACGACGCGGCCGCCTTACCCGGTATCTCGTCCACCTTCACTGCCACAGGCGCGCCCTTTCAGAACAATGGTCTTCGCGGTGCGTATCGAATCCCCGAATGATGCAAATCCGGCCTTTCGATGCGAACGCACCATTCTACCCGACCCACGTCTCGATTCGACGCCTCATGAACGGTCCGCGGCGCATCCTGGACCGCGCCGTCAGGTGCGCTCGACGACCACCTCGAGGCGATCGATCGGGGTGTCCCCGAGCTCCCGCAAACGGGCCAGGATCTGGCCCGACTCCATGCGGGCCCGCGTGGCCCAGGCCGGATGGTCCACGGCCACGACGAGGGCGCGGCCGTCCACGCGCACCGGTCGCAGGTGCTCCCCGAGCTCGGCCCCGACCAGCTCGTCCCAACGGGTGAAGACGGCCTCCAGGGTCGCCGGTGTCGCCGAGGCGCCGAGGCGCCCCAGCAGCCGGGGCATCGACTCGCCCACGCGGCGGGGCCCGTTCCCTCGGCGCTCCCTCACGAGGCCTCCAGGGACGCCACGGGCACGATGCGTGCCACGTCGATGCCCCCGGGCAGCGGTGCCGCCGTGGTGAGGATCGACTGGCCGGCCGGCAGCTCCGCCACCAGGGCTTTGCTCCTCGCCGGGTCGAGCTCGGAGAACACGTCGTCGAGGAGCAGGGTGGGCACCAGTGGGGTCCGAGTGCGGACGAGGGTGTGGACGCCGAGGCGCAGGGCGAGCGCCAGGCAGCGCTGTTCCCCCTGGGAGGCGTGGGTCCTGGCTTCGCGACCGTCAATGGCCAGGTACAGGTCGTCGCGGTGCGGTCCGACGGTGTTGACCCCCCGGCGCAGGTCGTCCGTGCGGCTGGCGGTCAGGGCGTCGAGGAGGTCGCCGACCCAGCTCCGCTCGTAGCGCTGCTGCACCAGGACCCGGCCGTCGGCGCCGGCCAGACGGCTGTAGACCTGCCCGACCAGGGGCTCGAGATCGGCCGCCAGGCGTTCACGGGCCGCCACCAGGACCTTGCCGGCGTCGGCCAGGCGCTGGTCCCACACGTCGAGGGTCACCCCCACGTCCCCACCGGTGCGCCCACCCGACTGGCGCAACAGGGCGGCGCGCTGGCGCAGGACGCGGTCGGTCTCGTCGGCGGCGCGCGCGCCCTCGGGGTCGAGGAGCGCCAGGGCATCGTCGAGCAGGTCACGCCGGCCTTTCGGTCCACCGCTGATGATCACGAGGTCCTCGGGCGAGAAGATCGTGCAGGGAGCGGCGGCGGCCAGCTCCTTCCTCCCGTTGACGGACTTGCGGTTGACCCGGGTCCGGCTCCGGCCGGCCGGGAGGATCTCCGCCTCCACCAGGGTCGGGCTGTCGGCCCCGTCGATCTGGGCCCGGACGATGGCGCTGGTGGCGCCGGTGCGGACCAGTGCCTCGGGCGGGGCGCCGCGGAAGGAACGGCGGGTCCCGAGGTAGGCCAGCGCCTCGAGCACGCTTGTCTTGCCGGTGCCGTTTGGCCCGGTGATCACCGTGGTGCCCTCGGGCTCGGGCTCGATGTGCGCGCTGTGGAAGATGCGGAAGTCGGCCAGCTCGAGATGCCGGAGGCTCACCGCGGCCCGGGTCCGCTCAGGAGACCCGCACCGGCATCAGGAGGTAGCGGAACTCGTCGTCCTCCGCGCCCCGGACCGTGGCGGCCCGCGAGGCGTCGGCCGTCTCGACGATGACCTCGTCGCCGGCAACCGCCTCGACGCCGTCGATCAGGTACGACGGGTTGAACGCGATGACGAGGTCCTCGCCGGTGTAGTCACCGTCGACCGCCTCGGCCGCGTCCCCGACGTCCTGGCTCTGGACGCTGAGGTCCACCCCGCCCGCACGCATCGACAGCCGTACCGGTGTGGTGTTGTCACGCACGAGCAGCTGCACGCGGCGCAGCGCAGCCACGAAGCTCTCCTTCCCGAGGTGCAGCCGGTTCGGGTAGTGGTCCGGGATGAGCTGCTTGTAGTCCGGGTACCGCCCTTCCAGGAGCCGGGTGCTGATCTGCACGTTTCCCTGCCAGAAGGTGATCTCGTTGCTGCTGGCGGCCACCCCGACCCGGTTCGTCTCGGAACCCTCCGTAATCGTCCCGGTGGGCAGCCGCTGCAACTCGGCCAGGGCACGCGCCGGCACCAGGAGATCCTCCTCGCCCGGGATGCTGTTCCCCGACGGCAGGTCTCGCATCGCCATGCGGTACGAGTCCGTGGCGACCATGCGGAGCGCACCGTCCACGCGGGAGACCAGGACCCCGGTCAGCAACGGGCGGCCCTCGTCGTGTGATGCGGCCCGCACCACCTGGCGGACGGCTTCACCGAGCGCCGTCTCGGAGAGCTGGGTCGTCGGGTCGCTCGTCTTGCCCACCGGCGGGAACTCCACGACGGGGTAGGTCTGGAGCTTGAAGGTCGAGCGGGCCGCGGAAATGGTGATGTGATCCCCGTCGTCGGCGAAGGTCACCGCTCCCGGCTCCAGGCGCCGCACGATGTCGGTCGAGAGCCGGGCCGGAATGACACAACTTCCGTCGTCGATGCCGATGACCTCGTCGGTCACCTGGATCGTCAGGTCGAGGTCGGTTCCTGTGACACACAACGAATTACCCGTGCATGTGAGCAACAGGCCCAGGAGCACGGGCGAAGAGCCACCGCGCCCTCCGACGGCCCGGCCGGCGGTTGCCAGCATCTCGACGAGTACGTCGCGTTCGGATCTGAACTTCACCGACGCCAATCCTTTCCGGAAGTTCCCCAGCCCTTCATCGCGAAGGGAGAGGTATGTGTGTCTTGTAAAGGTAGTAAGGGCTGTGGATTGTGGACGACATACCGTCGTCCCTGCTGGGTGGCGGGAAAGATGTCCCCATCGCAGCGGGGAGAAGAAACGGCCGCAAGCCGGCTCCCGGCGCTTGCCGCCCCAGCCTGGGGACAAAGGGGCCATTGGTCCCCAGGGACACCTCGGCGGACCCACAGCCTTTGCCCCTTGCAAACCACAGCCTGGGAGACGTCGGTCCGGGGTGTGGAGGGTTCAGGCCGAGCCCGCACGGATCTTCTGGATGAGCTCGGTGACCTGTTCGTAGATCTGGCGCCGCTCCTGCATCTGCCCGGCGATCTTGTCCACGGCATGGATGACGGTGGTGTGGTCGCGCTTGCCGAAGACACGGCCGATGGCGGGGTAGCTGTAGTCCGTGAGCTCCCGGGTGAGGTACATGGCCACCTGGCGGGCCGTGACGAGCGGGCGGGTCCGGCTCGGGCCGCAGATGGCGTCGACCGTGAAGCCGTAGCTGGCCGCGGTGGCGTCGAGGATCATCTGAGGGGTGATCCGCCGGGGCTCGCCGGCCAGCACCAGGTCCGAGAGCACCTGCTCGGCCTGGGCCAGGGAGATCGGCTCCTTGTTCAGCTTGGCGAAGGCGCAGATGCGGATGAGCGCACCCTCGAGCTCCCGGATGTTGTCCTTCACGTGGGAGGCGATGAACTCCAACACGTCGTCGGGGACGTCCTGGTGCTCACTGAGGCATTTGGAGCGCAAGATGGCGAGGCGGGTCTCCAGGTCGGGAGGGTCGATCTCGGTGATGAGCCCGGAGAGGAACCGGCTGCGGAGCCGGTCCTCGAGGGTCTCGATGGACTTGGGCGGGCGGTCAGAGGTGAGGACGATCTGCTTGGACGCGCCCTTGAGGTCGTTGTAGGTGTGGAAGAACTCCTCCTGGAGGCCCTCTTTTCGCTCCATGAACTGGACATCGTCGATCAACAGGACGTCGCAGTCGCGGTAACGGCGCTTGAAGGCCAGCGTGGTGGAGGTGCGCAGCGAGTCGACGAAGTCGTTCATGAACGTCTCGGTGGTCACGTAGAGCACCTTGCGACGGGGGTAGTTCTCCGTGACGTAGTTCCCGATGGCGTGGAGGAGGTGGGTCTTGCCCAGTCCCGAGTCGCCGTAGATGAACAGGGGGTTGTAGGACCGGCCCGGCGTCTCGGCGACGGCTTGGGCCGCCGCGTGGGCCAGCCGGTTCGAGGAGGCCGCGACAAAGGTCTCGAAGGTGAATTTGGAGTCGAGCTGGACGGCGGGCGACTCACGCCCGACCCTGGTGTGGACGGCGGGCTCGGCCTGGGGCTGGGGTTCGGCGGGCTGCCCGAACACCTCGCCGGGACCGGTCTCGAGCGAGTCGGGCGCTGCCGCCTCCTGGACTTCGAGGCGGCCCCGCACGGGCGCACCCACCTCGTTGGCCAGGGTGTCCTCGATCATGGGGAGGTACCGGGACTCCACCCGCTCCCGGATTAGCCCGTTGGGGACGGAGAGGATGAAGACGCCGTCGGCGAACGCGACGGGCTCGATACCCGACAGCCACAGCTGCCACGTGCTCTCCGATACCTGGTCGCGCAGGGATCCGGTGCACCTTGTCCAGAGATCTCCAGCCTGATTCACCGCTTGCGCCGAACGCCCCTTCTCCCCCCTCGGTGTCCAGCCACGATGTTCGGAACGATCCTCGGTATGGGTAATTGGACGAACGTACACCGTGCCGGCCGATGCGACTAGAGCCGATCTCCAAATCGCGCCTAACATGGCAGGACTCGCCGCCGGCGGCCAGAACCCACTCGAAGGCCGAGGCATGAACCCTGCGACGGACCGGCTCCGGATGCCCTCAGGCGTCGTGAAAGGCTGAATTGACGTGAAGCGCACTTACCAACCCAACACCCGGAAGCGAGCCCGCACCCACGGGTTCCGGAAACGCATGTCCACGCGGGCCGGGCGGGCCATCTTGAAGTCACGGCGGCTCAAAGGGCGCCACCGCCTCACCGTCTGAGGGCCTCTCGTGCCTGCTCGGACGGTCGGACGTATCATGAGCCGCGCTGCCTTTGCGGACCTGCAGCGCTCCCGGGCGCGCGGGTCCAGCGGTCCCGTCCGGGCGTCGTTCGTACCCGCCACGGAGAGCGACCCCGGTATGTTTCCGCAGGTGGGATATGCAATTGGGCGCAACTGCGGTGGTGCGGTGGTGCGGAATTCCCTTCGACGTCGCGCCCGTGAGGTGGCCCGATCCGAGTCCCCGACCCTGCCCCGCGGCACCTATCTCCTCCGCCTGGAGCCCAGCGCGGCCGTCCTCGAGCCCGCCGCCCTGCGGACGGACGTGGCCGCTGCCCTGCACCGGGCCGGACGGGCCGCGGTGAGCGCATGACCAGGCCGGAGGCCCCGCTCAGTTTCCCGGTCCGGACGGCCGTGGCGCTGCTGACGGCCTATCAGGGCGCCGCCTCGGGGCGGATCTCCCCCTGTCGCTTCTATCCCAGTTGCTCGAACTATGCGGTCGAGGCCTTCACCCTCCACGGGTTCTGGCGCGGCTTGGCCCTGACCGCGCGGCGGCTGATCCGGTGCCGACCCTTCGGGCCCCACGGCGTCGACCTCGTCCCGGTCCGGGTCCACGTCCATGACGGAGGACGGCCGTGCTGAGCCACCCGCTGCTGGCAGAGAATTCCCTGTTCAAGCTGGTCGGAGAGATCTTCCACCCGCTCTTCGAGCTCTTCGGGTACATCCTGGCCGGCCTCTACGCCGTCTGGCCCAACTACGGCTTCGCCATCACGGGCCTGACCGTCATCATCATGTTGGCGCTGACACCGGTGACGGTGAAGAGCACCAAATCGATGCTGGCGATGCAGCGGCTGCAGCCCGAGATGAAGAAGCTCCAGGCCAAGTACAAGGGCCCGGAGAACCGGGAGCTGCTGAACCAGGAGATGATGCGGCTCTACAAGGAGAACGGGACGAGCCCCTTCGGGGCATGCCTCCCGAGCCTCCTGCAGATGCCGTTCCTGATCGTCCTGTATTCCTTGATCCGCGGGCTCTCGTATCTGGTGCCCAAGGGCCAGAGCTATACCAACAGCGCCGGACAGACCGTGAAATGCGTGGCGCAAGCCGGATGTGCGTCGCCTCGCTACATTCCGACCAGCTCACAAATGCACCAGGCATTGGTGGCCAGTAATGGCCAAATGCACTGGTGGTTCGGGATGGATTTGTCGTCCCTCCCATTTTCGACCCATACCTCTCCGGGAAGCGTGAGCCAGGGGCTCTTGGTCATCCCGTATTTGGTGCTCATTGCGGCTGCAATGTTCCTGCAGTACTACCAAATGAAGCAAATGAATAGCCGCAATCCTCAGGCAGCTGCGGCGAATCCACAGATGCAAACAATGCAGAAGTTCTTTCCTATTATTTTCGGTGTCATTTACCTGAGAGTGCCAGCCGGAGCAACGATTTACATGGTGGTGTCCTCCGCGATGCGGATCGGGACCCAGGAGTTCATGTTCCGCACGGGGATGGTGACGCCGGTCGTGCACGAGCGCGAGATCGGCTCCTCCAAACAGGACAAGGCGAAGGACGACAGCCCCCAGAAGCCGCCTGCGAAGCCGGTCAAGAAGCAGTCGACCGCCACCGACGGGACCGCGGCGGCGAAGGCGGTGCTGCCGCCGACCAAGAACGGGTCGGGGACCAATGGCCGCGCCGCCACCAACGGGCGGAAGTCGGCCCCGGGGAAGCGGCCGACGAACGGGAAGGCCGTACCAGAGGACGAGGCGCCGCCGGCACCCAAGCCGCACCCGCGCTCTCGCTCCAAGAGAAACAGAAAGGCCCGGTAGCGAGTGGAGTGGGTCGAAGTGGCGGGCAAATCCGTCGAAGAGGCGACCGAACGGGCTCTGGACCAGCTCGGGGTGGCCGTCGGCGATGCCGAGGTGATCGTGGTCAGCGAGCCCAAGACAGGGCTGTTCGGCCGTATGCGGGTCGAGGCCCGGGTCAGGGCCCGGGTGCGTCCCGTGGGCGCCAGGCCCCGGCGGGAGCGGCCCCGGCGGGGTGGAAAGTCGGGCCAGGGCGGCCGCCAGGGCGGTCAGCGCCAGGGGTCGGGCAGAGGGTCGGGCTCGCGCGACAGGGCGAGCGAGCCCCGGGACTCCACGGAGGGCTCGGACACGGAGAGCTCCACGGGGGAGAGTGGTCCGAGGACGGCGTCGGCGTCGGCGGGGACGGGCACCGGAACGAGCCGGTCGGCCCGTCGCCGGCGTAATCGCAGCAAGTCGGCCACGGCCGGCGCAGGCGGGCGGGAAGGCTCGAGGAACGGCTCCTCGGCGGAGACGAACACCGAGAGGGCTCCGCAGCGGAGCACGGAACCGAAGGAGACAGACGACATGGCCGAGGGAATGACGCTCGAAGAGCAGGGCGAGATCGGGCGGGCGTTCCTGGCCGGTCTCCTGGCCGAGTTCGGCATGGAGGGTTCCGTGGAGACCCGCCTGCTCGACGAGGACACCGTCGAGATCGCCGCCACGGGTGAGGACCTGGGCATCCTGGTGGGCCCGCGGGGATCCACCCTCAGCGCGCTGCAGGACGTGACGCGAGCGGTGGTGCAGCGCCAGTGCCCGTCCAGGACCGATCGCATCCTCATCGACGTGGCCGGGTACCGGGAGCGGCGGTCCGCCGCGCTCAAGCGGTTCAGCACGCAGATCGCCGAGGAAGTGGTGGCCTCCGGGCAGGAAAAGGCGCTCGAGGCCATGAGCCCCGCCGACCGCAAGTCCGTGCACGACGCCGTGAACGAGATCCCCGGTGTCGTCACCCGATCCGAGGGCGAGGACCCCAACCGCCACATCGTCATCGCACCAGCGGGCTGACCTGGCGCCGATGCCCGGCGCCGACGAGGGAGCCGACTCCCCCACCCTGCTGCACCACGTCCTGGGCGAGGCCCGTGAGGCCGGCTTCCTGGGCCCCGGGCCCATTGAGCCCCAGATCCGCCACGCCGAGGGGTTCACCGCGATCGCGCGCCGCCTGAGCACCGGTGGCCCGGCCCGGCCCCGCCTCGTCGACCTGGGCTCCGGTGGTGGCCTGCCCGGCCTCGTGGTGGCATCGGGCTGGCCCGAGGTCTCCGTCGACCTCCTCGAGGCCGGGGCCCGGCGCGCCGCCTTCCTGGAGCAGGCCACGGACCGCCTGGGGCTCGCCGACCGGGTCAGGGTGCTCCACCAGCGGGCCGAGGTCTGCGGGCGGGAGGCGGGCTTCAGGGGCTGCTACGACGGGGTGCTGGCCCGCTCCTTCGGGCGCCCGGCCGTGGTCGCCGAGTGCGCGGCACCCCTCCTGACGGTGGGCGGCTGGCTGGTGGTCTCCGAGCCACCCCGCACCGAGGAGTCCGTGGAGGCCGACGAGGGCTCCCGGTGGCCGGCGGAGGCCCTGGGCCAGCTCGGCCTGGCTCCCGGCGAGGCGGTCCACGCCGAGTTCGACTACCGGGTCCTGCGGCAGGCGTCGGCGTGCCCCGAGCGGTTCCCCCGCCGCAACGGGGTTCCGGCCAAGAAGCCGCTGTTCTAGGCGCCAACCCGAGGGCTCCGCCTCCGCCGGGCGCCTCGGGGATCCATGGATCGGGCCCACTCCGGCCCAGCCACCCCGGTGTCCGGAGATGTTCCACGTGAAACCAGAGCGAACTCCGGGTGAACGAGGCCACGGCTTCTTCACGGGTTCCACGTGGAACAATCACAAGTCTTGACCTCGGGGCGCCGGCAGGCCAGGATAGGCGCCGTGCAGCGGCGACTCGGAGGGCCTGCTTGATGCGCATCAGGCGCAGGGACAGAGAAGCCCCCGAGTCATCAGAAGCCGACGCAGCCCCCGCACCGTACGACTACGACCGGGACGCGCCGACGGACGTGGGCGAGGGGCCCACGTCGCTGGACCCGGTGAAGAGCCTCGTCGCCGAGCCACCGGCGGACGGGACGCCCGAGACCGCTCCCCCATCGACGGCCGAGACGCCGGCGGTGGCCGCCGAGGCGGTCCCTGCTCCCCCACCGGCGGGTCCGGAGACCGCTCATGCCGCCGAGCCCCCCGAAGCCGCCGTCCCGGCCGGGTCCTCTCCGGGGGCGGTCGACCAGGCCCCGGCCGCGCAGGCCGTCGTGACCACGCCGGCGCCGACCGACGAAACCCCGGACGCAGTGCCCGGGCCGATCCCGGAGCCCAACGACACCCTCGAGACCCCGGCACCGGCGCCCCCCGCCCACAAGGCAGCCCCCGCCCACAAGGCGCCCGCCATGCGCTCCCCCTCCATCCGGGAGGACACGTCCGAGTTGCTCAACGGCTCCAAGCCGGTGGTCCGCGAGTTGCCCCGCGTCATCGCCATCGCCAACCAGAAGGGCGGCGTGGGCAAGACGACCACCACGGTGAACCTCGGGGCGGCCCTGGCCGAGCAGGGCTACCGGGTCCTGGTGATCGACCTGGACACCCAGGGCAACGCCACCACCGGCCTCGGGGTCGAGGCCCGGAACTTCGAGCTGTCGATGTACGACGTGATCATGCGGGACCAGCCGCTCGAGGACTGCATCGAGCCCACCAGCGTCAAGAACCTCTTCGTGGCCCCGGCGACCATCGACCTGGCCGGGGTGGAGATCGAGCTGGTCCCGGCGTTCAGTCGGGAGTTGAAGCTCAAGCGGGCCATCGACACCGTCGTGGACGACTTCGACTTCGTCCTGATCGACTGCCCCCCGTCCCTGGGCCTGATCACCGTCAACGGGCTGGCCGCCGCCGACGAGGTGCTGGTGCCCATACAGTGCGAGTACTACGCCCTCGAGGGTCTCAGCCAGCTCCTGCGCAACGTGAACCTCGTGTCGTCCAACCTCAACGAGACGCTCGAGGTCTCGACCATCGTGCTGACCATGTACGACGCCCGGACCCGGCTCTCCGTCGACGTGGCCAACGAAGTGCGGGAGCACTTCGCCGACCGGGTCTGCCGGGCGGTCATCCCCCGGACGGTCCGCCTGTCCGAGGCACCCTCGTTCGGTCAACCCATCACGGTCTTCGATCCTGCCTCGCGGGGTGCCGTGGCCTACCGCGAGCTGGCCAAGGAGGTGAGCAATGGCGCGCCGCAGCGGTCTCGGTAAAGGGCTGAGCGCTCTCATTCCGAGCGAGGCGACGGGGGAGACCGACTCGCTCCTCCGGGTGGTGCCGATCTCGCACATCCGCCCCAACGTCTTCCAGCCCCGCAGCCACTTCGACGAGGAGTCGATGGCGGCCCTGGCGGCCTCCATCAAGGCGGTGGGCCTGCTCCAGCCCGTCCTGGTGCGCGAGCTGCACGACGAGGCGGAGACCTACGAGCTGATCGCGGGGGAGCGGCGCTGGAGGGCTGCCCGCCGGGCCGGCCTGCAGACGATCCCCGTGCTGGTCCAGGTGGCCGACGACGTGGCCAGCCTGGAGCAGGCGCTGGTCGAGAACCTCCACCGGGTCGACCTCAACGCACTGGAGGAGGCGGCCGCCTACCAGCAGCTGATCGACGAGTTCGGGTTGACGCACGAACAGGTGGCGACCCGGATGGGCAAGGGCCGGGCCACCGTCACCAACACCCTGCGGCTCCTGCAGCTGCCGGCGGGGGCCCAGCGGGCCCTGGCCGAGCGGGACATCTCCGCCGGTCACGCCCGGGCCCTGCTCGGGACGCCGGACCGGGCGCTCCAGGAGAAGCTGGTGCAGCGCATCGTCGACGAGGGGTTGACGGTTCGTGCCGTCGAGGAGCTGGTCCGCGAAGGTGGGGCCGAGCTGCGCGTGGTGCCCCCGGCGCCCGAGCCCCCCGCACCGGTGGCCGACGTGCCCGAATCCGGTGCGACCCCGGGTACGACCGAACCCAGCAGCCGCCGGGCCCCGACCCGCAAGCTGCCCGAGCCCGGCGTGCTCGAGCTCGAGGACCTCCTCTCGACCTATCTCAACACCAGGGTCAAAGTCGACATCCAGAACCGGCGGGGTCGCCTGGTGGTCGAGTTCGCCACCCTCGAGGACCTCGAGCGCATCTACCGCGCCATGGTCGGCGACGGAGGCGTCGCGTAGTTCACACAACCGTCAAGGGTCGGTACAGCTTCATCCACAACCTGTGCATGACGTTGTGGATTGTCACTCTGTTCACCTGCCGGAAGCTTTGATCGCGTAACCGTCGCCGGCGGCACGGAGGCGCCGGATCGGCGCTCCGCCCGGTCTGACAACGGAATTGTGATTACGGGTAATCAGTCCCAGGAGGCGTCGGCCCAGTGCCCCAGCGCGGCGGAGAGCGCCGCGGCCAGGGCGGGCGCCTGCTCGACCACGGTGCTGGCCGGTCCCACCTCGACCAGGACAGCGGGCATCCGCGTCTCGCGCAGGAGGGGCACCGACATGCCGTGCACGCCGGCGTCGGGCACGCCGAGCGCCTCGGGGACGGCACGCTGGACGAGCTCGGCCAGCCTCCGTCCGCCCGGTGACTCGTCGTGGATACCGGACCAGAATGCGGTGCGGCAGCCCGGGGTCGAGGGATTGAGGCGCAGCCCGACGAAGACGTCGACGTCGAGCTCGTTGGCCTCCTTGGCCTGCACGGTGTCGTCGGGGTGGTGCAGCTCGGTGACCCGGGTCCCGCCCATGGTCAGCCGGCGCCGCAGCGCCCCGCTCACGCTGCCCAGGCCGCCGCTCTCGCCGACGGCCACGTGGCGTCCCCGCAGCGTGTGGGGCGCGTCGCGCAGGGCGGCCCGAGCGCGCACCGCGGAGACCAGCTCGGGCTCGTGGTGGCGGCTCTCGAGTCTCAACAGCTCCTGGAGGGTCGCGCCGCCCACGATCCCGTCGACGGGCAGGCCGGCATTGCGCTGGAACTCTCCCAGCGCCCGCACGGTGTCGTCGCCCAGGATGCCGTCCACCCGGCCGGCGTCGAAGCCCAGTGTGCACAGGCGCTGCTGCAGCTCGGCCACGTCGTCACCCCGCAGCATCGGGGTCCGGCGGTAGAGGAAGCGGTCACCCAGCCGGAAACCGGCTTCCACCAGGGTGTTCCATGTCTGGACGCCGCAGATCCCGTCCACCCGGAGGCCGCGCAGGCGTTGGAAGGCCTCGAGCGCGGCGCGGGTGGCGGGACCGAAGATCCCGTCGGCGTCGACCGGGGCGCCGGGGAGGATCGCGGTGAGGCGGTGCTGGACGTCGGAGACCGCGGCGCCGCGGTCTCCGGGGGTGAGAGGCAGGCCTACAGGTAGGCCGAGATCTCCTCGAGCAGCGCGCCCTTCGGCTTCGCCCCGATCACCCGCAGCTGGGGTTCGCCGTCCTTGAACAGGATCAGCGTCGGAATGCTCATCACGTCGAAGCGACGCGTCACGTCCAGGTTGTCGTCGATGTTCAGCTTGCTGATCCGGATCTTGCCCGCCTGCTCCTCGGCGATCTCTTCGAGGACCGGGGAGATCATCTTGCACGGGCCGCACCATTCCGCCCAGAAGTCCACCAGGACGGGGACGTCGGAGCTCTTGACATGCTCGTCAAAGGTAGCGTCGGTCAGGGTCTCGATCTTCTCGCTCATGGCATCTCCTTGTCAGGGGGTGTAACCGCACCCCGCCGCTATCTGTTCCCGGTCACTCCCCGCGCATCTCGAGCCAGCGCTCGGCGTCGATGGCGGCCATGCAGCCCGACCCGGCCGACGTGATGGCCTGGCGGTAGTAGTGGTCCTGGACGTCACCGCAGGCGAACACCCCGTCCACGCTGGTGCGGGTGGTGCCCTCGAAGGTCCGCACGTAGCCGTTGTCCTCGAGCTCGATCTGGCCCTTGAGCAGGGAACTGTTGGGCTCGTGACCGATGGCGACGAAGAGCCCGGTGGCGTCGAGCTCGGACGCCTCACCGGTGACCGTGTCCTGGAGGCGAAGGCCGCTGACCTTGGTGTCCCCGAGGATGTCGGTCACGACCGCGTTCCACCTGAACTCGATCTTGGGGTTGGCGAGGGCGCGCTCCTGCATGATCTTGGAGGCCCGCAACTCGTCGCGCCGGTGGATCACGGTGACCTTGGAGCCGAAGCGGCTGAGGAAGATCGCCTCCTCCAGGGCCGAGTCGCCGCCGCCGGCCACCGCGATGTGCTGCTCGCGGAAGAAGAAGCCGTCGCAGGTGGCGCAGGTGGAGACGCCGTAACCGAGGAGCCGGTCCTCGTTGGGGATGCCGAGCATCAGGGACCGGGCCCCGGTGGCGACGATGAGCGTGTCGGCCACCACCGTGGGCTCGTCGGCGTCGGGGTCGCCCACCCAGACGTGGAAGGGCCAGGGCGTGACGTCGATGCGGCTGACCTTGGCGGTGCGCAGCTCCGCGTCGAAGCGCAGGGCCTGGGCCCGCATGATGCCCATGAGCTCGGGACCCATGATGCCGTCGACGAAGCCGGGGTAGTTCTCCACCTCGGTGGTCAGCATCAGCTGCCCGCCGGGCTGGTCGCTGGTGGAGGAGGGCTCGCCCTCGATCACGAGCGGCGCCAGCTGGGCGCGGGCGCTGTAGAGGGCGGCCGTGAGGCCGGCCGGCCCGCTGCCGATGACGACGACCTTGCGGTGCTCAGGCATCGGGTGGCACGCCGCGGCGTGAGTAGAGGATGGCGCCGACGGCGCTGAAGATCAGTCCGAGCACGAGGTAGGAGGCCCAGATCTTGTGCCCGGCGATGGTGGTGACCCGGATGAAGCCGACGCAGAAGAGCACGACCACGGTGATGGCCACCACGGCGATGACCACCCCGAAGACGATGCCGCGGGCGGCCACGATGGCCGGGCGGATGGCCTTGTCGTTGACGGTGGCCACGACGGTGTCGATCGTGTCGAGGGCACGGTCCGACAGCGCGTCGGTGAAGTCGTTCTCAGCCACGGCGTGAGACTACCCGGCCGTCCCGGCCGTCCTGGCAGGCACGATGTAGCAGACCCCCACGGTGTTGGGCCCCGCGTGGGTGCCGACGACGGGCCCGAGGTCCACCGGCAGCAGGGGGTGCTCGGTGGCGATGCCCGAGAGCGCGCTCAGGACCTCGGGGAAGTCGTCGCAGGCGCCGTCGGCGACGGCGAGCCGCTCGAGGGGCGCGTCGGCCGCCACCTTGGTGCCCAGGTAGGCCAGCGCCCGCGTGCGCGTGCGCTGCTTGGACTCCTCGGCCACCTCGCCGTCCTTGAGCTGGATCACCGGCTTGATGCTCAACAGCGAACCGAGCAGGGCGCGGGCGCCGCCGATGCGGCCGCCGCGCTGGAGGAACTCGAGGCCGCCGAGCACCCCGTAGATGCGGGTGCGGGGGATGCGGTCCTCGGTGGCGGCCACCAGCTCGTCGAGCCCCGCGCCCGCCGCCGCCTCCTCGGCCGCCGCGATCACGAGCAGTCCCTGGCCCATGGTCAGCGAGAAGGTGTCGACGACCCGCACGGGCACGCCGCTGAAGGCGCCGGCTGCCGTGACGGCGGAGCCGTAGGTCCCGGACACCTTCGACGAGAGGGTCAGGCACAGGATGGCGTCGGCGCCTTCGTCGACGGCCTGCTGGAAGGCGGCCTGGAACGCGCCGGGGGAGGGCGCGGCGGTCTGGGGCAGGTCGCCCTTGCCGCGGCAACGGTCCCAGAACTCCTCGGGGCTGAGCTGACGGCGGTCCTGGAGCTCCTCTTCACCGAAGCGGATGGTCAGCGGCACCACGATGACGTTGTGCTCCTTGACGAGCTGATCGGTCAGGTCGCAGGCGCTGTCGGTCACGATGTGGACGCCGGGCATGGGGGGGAGTCTTGCACGGGGGAGCCTGCGCCAGCAGGCCCGACGCTGGTTCAGGCGCCCCGGGGGGCGCCGCTGGGGGCGCCGAGGGGCCCGACCGGTCGCGCCCGCGGCGGGCGCCGCGCGTCGTGGCGCCGGCCCAGCCAGACCACGACGACGCCGAAGGTGAGCGCCCCCGCGATCACGGCGCCGACCACCCGGGCCAGCAGCCCGAGCGTGCTGGTCGACCCGGAGAGGTTCGACACGACGAGCACCACGACGCCGAGGGGGATGGACGCCACCACGACGCGCCCGAGCGGTGCCCACGTCTCTCGGTCGGCCAGGTGCCCGAACCACTGGCGGAAGACGGCGAGGGCCAGCACGGCCGCGACGGAGTACGCGATCGAGAGCGAGAGGGCGAGGCCGCGCACGCCCAGCGGGTGGACCAGCACCAGGGCGAGGACGATGTTCAGCGCGTTCTCGACGAGGTAGAGGTAGAAGGCGACCCGGGTGCGCTGCATGGACTGGAGCACGCGGACGAAGTAGAGGTAGGCGCAGAAGCCCGGCAACCCGAGGGCGAACATCGCCAGCGCGGCCCCGGTCGTGGCCGTCTCGGCCGGGGTGCTGTGCCCGACGCCGAGCAGGAGGGCGACGGCGGGGCGCGCCAGGAGGAGCATCCCGACGGCGGAGGGGATGATGAGGGCGAGGACGGCGCGCAGGCCCCCCGTCAGGCGGTGCAGGAAGGCCGCCCGCTGGCCCGTGGACCAACGGGCGGCCAGGTCCGGCGTGACCACCGACATGACGGTCACCGCGATCACGCCGTAGGGGAGCTGGAAGAAGGCGTAGGCGTAGGTGTACGACGAGACCGGATCGGGGCCGGCGACGCTGCCGGCCAGCACGGTGACCACGAAGAGGGCGATCTGGTTGGCCACGACGAAGCCGAAGGTCCAGCCGCCGAGGCGGGTGACGGCGCGCAGCGCGTCGTCGCGGAGGTTCCAGTGCCAGCGCAGCAGCCCGAGATCGGCGCGGCGCAGGCTGGGCACGAGCGCGACACCCTGGAGCACCACCCCGAGGGAGGTCCCGAGGCCGAGCAGCACGAGCTGGGAGTGGTGGGCCTGGACGCTGGCGAGGGAGGCACCGTGGCCGGCCCACAGGCCGAACCAGACCAGGATGGCGATGCACACGATGTTGTTCACGATCGGCGCCCAGGCGACGGCGACGAACTTGCGGCGGGTGTTGAGGAGCGCGGCGCCGAGAGCGAAGAGGCCGTAGGCCGCGATCTGGATCACGAACCAACGGAGGAACTCGGTGGCCACCCGGCGCTCGAGGTACACGCGCTGGAGCTGGTGGGGGTGGGCGTGGGTGTCGAGCGCGGTGAGGGCGTCGATGATGTAGGGCGCCGCCACGAGCGCCGCCAGGGTGGTGGAGGCCAGCACCACGACCGAGACGGTCAGGACGGCGGAGATCGACTCGAAGGCCTCGCGCTCCTCTCGGTTGGACAGGCGGTCGACGAAGACCGGGATGAACGTGGCCGAGAGCACGCCGCCCAGGACGACGTCGTAGAGCATGTTGGGCGTGGTGTTGGCCAGGTTGTACGAGTCGGCCAGCGGCGTCTGGCCCAGCGCCCAGGCCAGGGCGACGAAACGGAGCAGCCCGGTGACCCGCGAGACGCCGGTGCCGACGCCGACGTAGGCGGCCGAGGTCCGCAGCGAGAGGGTCCGGGCCCGGCGGGGGACGGCCACGGTCAGTGTGCCCGCGGGCGCGTCCGGCGCGAGCGGCGCCAGGTGCGCACCCACCACACCAGGAGGACCGCGCCGGCCAGGACGGTGAGGGCCACGCCCACGAACGAGATCTCGGTCGACTGCACGGTGAGCACAGTGTGGGCGATGAGCAGCTGCCCGTCGGGGGTGTGCAGCGTCACGTCGATGGGCAGCCGGTCACCCGAGGTGCGCGCCTGTGCCGTCACCCGGACCGAGGTGGTGGGCCGGTCGAGCGTCAACGGCTGCGTGTTGCCGTCGGGGAACGTGAACTTGTCGCTGTTGAGCGTCACGACGACGCGCACGGCGTAGGGGGCCGACGAGAGCACGGTAATGGGGATGGGTGCCCGCTGGGACGTGAACGTCACGGTGCGCTCGGTGGCCAGGGTGATCTTGCCCGTCTCGCCCGCGAAGGCCCGGTCGAACGCGCCGAGCGCGCTGGTGCGGCCGCCGGCGCCGAGGCGCTGGGACTCGGTGGAGAGCAGGAGGTCGCCCAGGCCGACCAGTACGGGCGGGTGACCGCTGACCGCGCTGGAGTAGGAGGTCAGCTGCTGGCGGCTGACGGCGATCTTCTGCCCGGCGGCGCGCGAGATGCTGCGCCCGGCCGGGCCCGCCTGGAGGCGACGCGTCGTCGGCTCCCTGTTGCCTCCGGCCGGGACCTGGCTCATGAGATCGCTCAGGGTCGTCGCCTTCAGCACCGGGTTCCCGCTGAGGCCGGCGAGCAGCGTGTCCATGAACGCCGCGTTGGGCCGCCAGCTCGACGGCGGGGAGACCACGACGCCGCGCGCGTCGGGCTCGAACGTGTTCTCGAAGTGCACGAAGGAGAGGCCGGCGAGCAGCTGCTGCGCCCCGAGCACCGGATCGCCGGGCGAGGCCGTGAACAGCGCGCCGAGGTTGCTGTCCGAGACCATGGCGGCCGGGTCGGTGCCGTTGCCCAGGTCGAGGGTGAAGGGTTGGGCGAAGGTCAGGCTGGAGGACCCCGCCGACGCGAGGTCGCCGTCGTTCAGCACGAGCTGGCCGGCCCCCGCCACCTGCAGGCCGCTGGCGAGGTTCCCGGCGTCGCCCTGCGAGAAGGACGACGCGGTGTCGACCCACAGGCCGCTCTCGGGGTGGAGCCCGGCCTGGTGGAGCAGCTGGGTGCCCCGGTCGATCTGGGCCTGGATCTCGCCTGCGATGCCGGCCTCGCTGAGGGCCGCCAGGTTGACGGGGACGTAGGGCTCGACCAGCACCTCGTCGCCACTGAGACCGGCCAGCTGTTCGAGGGCGTGCGTGCCGCCCCGTGTGTGCGTGGCGGCGAGCGCGGTGGCGGTGCGCGGGCTCACGGCCAGGCTGACGGGCACGTCGCGATGGGCCGCCAGCGCGCCGGCCATGGCGGGGGCACTGGTGCCGAGCACCGGCGCGACGAGGCCGACGCGCAGCGGGCCGTCCGCGCCGACGGGGCCGTCGGGCTCCTGGTAGGTCAGGAAGGTGGTGAAGCGCGCCACCGGGGTGGCATCGCCCTGGCGCAGCAGGGCCACCGAAACCGGGTAGACGTCACCGCAGACGCCGGTGTCGGGCGTGCAATCGAGCACGAGCGTCGTCGTGTCGCCCGACGGGCAGGCGCCGGTGCTCCCGGCGGGTGCGGTGGCCGAGGAGTCGGGCAGCACCGTGACGCAGGCGGTGGCCACGCGCGCCGCCCCGTTCTCGGTGACGGGCACGTCGGGCACGCGCAGCAGGACCGACTTCTGGGGCACGGCGCCGACGGCCTGCTGGAACTGGGACGCGTCGGCGACGCGGCTGTAGAAGGTGAGGCTGACATGGAGGTCGGCGGCCGCGACACTGCCCTCGCCGACGGCGAGGTTCGTCGTGAACCAGGGCGCGGTGGGGGTGACCCAGGGGGTCTGCGAGGACAGGGTGAGGGGCGGCGCGCCCGCGCCGGCCCGCACGGCGGCCCCGGCGGGGCTCGCGGCCACGGCCGCCGTGCTCAGGAGGGTTGCTGCGGCCAGCGCGAGCGTGCAGAGGGCGGTCCTGGCCCAGCGCGTCGACACAGGGAGAGGCTAGAGGCCGCACTACCGTGGGCGGGTGCAGTCCACGTCGGTGCCCGAGCGGTTCCGCCCACTCGTCAGTGCCACCGAGGAGCTGGCGCGCCGCTTCGCCGGCGCGGGGAGGTCGCTGTACTTGGTGGGCGGCTCGGTGCGCGACGCCCTCTTCCCGGCCGGCGCCGAGGCGGCCGCCGGCGACGTGGACCTGACGACCGACGCCCGGCCCGAGGAGATTCAGCGGCTGCTCGGCGGGTGGGCAGACGACGTCTGGACGCAGGGCGCCCGCTTCGGGACCATCGGCGCCCGCAGGGGCGGCCAGGTCTACGAGATCACGACGCACCGGGCGGAGGTGTACGTGCCCGAGTCGCGCAAGCCGGAGGTGACCTTCGGGGACGACGTCGTCGTCGACCTCTCGCGGCGTGACTTCACCATCAACGCGCTGGCGCTCCGCCTGCCCGACCTGGAGCTCCTCGACCCCTTCGACGGGCTGGGCGACCTGGCGGCCGGCCGGCTGCGGACGCCGCTCGACCCCGAGGTCTCCTTCGGTGACGACCCGCTGCGCATGCTGCGGGCGGCCCGCTTCGCAGCGCGGTTCTCCCTCGAGCCCGACCCGGCGCTGACGGCCGCGGTCGAGCGCATGCACGGTCGCCTGTCCATCGTCTCCGCCGAGCGGATCCGCGACGAGCTGGACAAGATGGTCATGCTCGACGTGCCGTCCGCCGCGCTGTGGTTCGTGGTGCGCACGGGCCTGGCCGAGGACTTCCTGCCCGAGCTGCCGGGTCTCGCCCTCGAGCAGGACCCGATCCACCGGCACAAGGACGTGCTGGCGCACACCCTCGCCGTCGTCGACAAGACCTCTCCGCACCGCCTGCTGCGCCTGGCCGCCCTCTTCCACGACGTCGGCAAGCCGCGCACGCGTGCCATCACCGACGGCGGCGTGAGCTTCCACCACCACGAGGTCGTGGGCGCCCGGATGACCCGGACCCGCATGGAGGCCCTGCGCTACCCCGCCGGCGACGTGGACACCGTGGTGCGCCTCGTCGAGCTGCACCTGCGCTTCCACACCTACCGCCTGGGCTGGACCGACAAGGCGGTGCGCCGCTACGTGCGCGACGCCGGCCCGCACCTCGACCTGCTCAACGAGCTGACCCGCTGTGACTGCACCACCCGCAACGCCGCCAAGGCCCGGGCCCTGGCCCGGCGCATGGACGAGCTGGAGGCCCGCATCACCGAGCTGGGCGAGCAGGAGGAGCTCCAGGCGCTGCGCCCCGACCTCGACGGGAACCAGATCATGGAGCTGCTCGGCATCGGGCCCGGCCGGGTCGTCGGGCAGGCGCTGAACTTCCTCATGGAGCTCCGCCTCGACGAGGGCCCGCTCGGCGAGGAGGAGGCGGCGGCCCGCCTGCGGGAGTGGTGGGCCGGGCAGCAGTGAGCGGGCGGGACTACCCTCGCCCCATGACCAGGATCACGGCGCCGGACAGCGGATTGGGCGAGCACATCGACTGGGCGCTGCTGCGCCCGAAGATGGCGGCGGGCATGGGGGCGCTCTCCGAGGCGGTCTACGGCAACTCGCAGCTCACGGTGCGCGAGCGGGAGGCGGCGCGCTGGACGATCGCGCTGATCAACGACTGCGCGGTGTGCCGCGACACCCGGGCCCGCGACGGGGAGGGCGCCGGGGCCGGTGAGCCCTACTACGCGGAGGTCACCGACTGGCGCGCCGCGACCGGTCTGAGCGTCCGCGAGCGGCTGGCGGCCGAGTTCGCCGAGCGCTTCGCCCTCGACCACCAGGCCATGGACGACGCGCTGTGGGAGCGACTGCACGCGGCGTACTCGGACGAGGAGTTGGCGGACCTGACGATCTGCTGCGGCATGTTCCTCGGCATGGGCCGGACGCTCGCCGTGGTCGGCGTGCGCGCCCCGGCCGAGCGCATCCTGGTCTAGCGCCGGCCGATTCAGTCGGCCGGCCAGCTCTCCTGGGCCTCGCCGGCGGCGAACGACTCGATCATGGCGTGGGCCACGTCGTCGTGGTACTGCACCGGTGGTGACTTCATGAAGTAGGCCGACGGGCCGAGCAGAGGGCCGCCGATGCCGCGGTCGAGCGCCAGCTTGGCGCAGCGGACGGCGTCGATGATGACCCCGGCGGAGTTGGGCGAGTCCCACACCTCGAGCTTGAGCTCCAGGTTGAGCGGCACGTCGCCGAAGTTGCGGCCCTCCATGCGGATGTAGGCCCACTTGCGGTCCTTCAGCCACGGCACGTGGTCGGAGGGGCCGACGTGGACGTCGTCGGCGTCGAGGACGTGGTCCTCCATCTGGGAGGTGACGGCCTGGGTCTTGGAGATCTTCTTCGACTCGAGCCGCTCGCGCTCGAGCATGTTCTTGAAGTCCATGTTGCCGCCGAAGTTGAGCTGGTAGGTGTGGTCCAGCGCCAGGCCGCGGTCCTCGAAGAGGCGGGTCAGGATGCGGTGCACGATGGTCGAGCCGACCTGGCTCTTGATGTCGTCGCCGACGATCGGGACGCCGGCGTCGCGGAACTTGCGGGCCCACTCGGGGTCCGAGGCGATGAAGACGGGGATGGCGTTCACGAAGGCGACGCCCGCATCGAGGCAGGCCTGGGCGTAGTGGCGCTGGGCCTGCTCGGAGCCGACCGGAAGGTAGGAGACGAGGACGTCCGCCCGGGCCGCGCGCAGCGCAGCGCACACGTCGACCGGCTCGGCGGGCGATTCCTCGACCGTCTCCGCGTAGTACTTGCCCAGGCCGTCGAGCGTCGGCCCGCGCTGGACCGTGACGCCCAGCTCGCCCACCTCGGCGAAGCGGATGGTGTTGTTCTGCCCGGCGTGGATCGCCTTGCCCAGGTCGGTGCCGACCTTGGCCTGGTCCACGTCGAAGGCCACCACCGGCACGAGGTCGCTGACGTGGTAGCCGCCGAGCTCCACGTGCATGAGGCCGGGGACGACGTCGGCGGGGTCGGCGTCGCGGTAGTAGGTGATCCCCTGCACGAGCGAGCTGGCGCAGTTGCCGACGCCGGCAATCGCGAGGCGGATGGGATTGGGCATGGACTGTCTCCTTCGGAGTCGGGTGCTGGTGCTGCTCAGGTGACCGGCTCGGTGCCGGCGGTGGCGAGGTCGTCGCGCTCGGACGCGATGAGGGTGTCGAGCCAGCTGATGTCGCGGGCGATGCCGTCCGCCGTGTGCTGGACCACGGAGCGGGCGTAGACGTCGAGGTCGGCGCGGGCCTCCTCGGCCTCGCCGAGGCGCTGGACCAGCAGGGCGCGCCGGCGCTCGAGGAGGGCGAGGCGGGCTTGCGGGGCGAGGTGGCGGGCGAAGGCCAGGCGGAGCCCGAAGCTGCGGGCGTCGTCGGTCGCGCCACCACCCGCCAGCAGCTCCGCGAAGAGCTGCCGCCCGGTCTCGGTGATCCGGTAGACCTTCTTGCCCCGGCGCGCCCGAGCGGGGGAGTGGCGCCGGGAGCGCAGTACGGCCAGCTCGCCGCTCAGCGAGCCGGTCGGGGGCGCCGGCGCGGCGGCCGGCCCGGGTGCCTCGGTGCCCCCGCCCTCGGTGGCGACGACGGCGCCGGACTTCGCCAGGCGGGTGAGCGCCGGGTAGATGGAGCCGAACGAGACGTTGGCCAGGAGGCCGAGGTGCTCGCGCAGCTGGCGCCGGATTTCGTACCCGTGCAGGTCGCGCTCTTCGAGGAGGCCGAGGATGGCCAGATCCAACATGACGGAAGAGTATATCGGTTCGATATAGCGGTGTGTTGTCATTCGTCACGAATCTGTCACCGGCGTGCCTGAATCCCCCCCGAATGGGTCCCTTCCGCCAGCCCGGGGGGTAGCCTGGCGCCCGTGTCAGTCACCTCGGAGCCGAGGTCATCATCCCGAGCGGTGAGCCCTGACGTCACGGCCCAGGTGGAGTACCGGATCGTCCGCAACGGCCTCGTCCGCGAGGTCGAGCGGGGCAAGGTCCTCAAGACCGACGTGTGCGACGCCCACCCCGAGCTGCTGCGGGCCGCCCGCAACGTCGGGCGGCCGACCAAGGAGGTCTGCCCGATCTGCGACGAGGGCCGGCTGGTGACGGTGACCTTCGTCTTCGGGGCCAAGCTGCCGCCCGGCGGCCGCTGCCCCGGCAACTCCGCCGAGCTCAAGGCGCTCTGCCGCCGCCCCGAGCCGGTGCTCTGCTTCGAGGTCGAGGTGTGCCCCTCGTGCGCGTGGCACCACCTCATGCGCAAGTACCCCGCGGGGGGCGGCAAGGCGCGCCCGAAGCGGGCGGCGCCGGCCAAGTGAGCGAGGGCCGCATCACCGTCCCGACACTGCGGGCCCGCAAGCGGCGCAACGGAGACACCCCGATCGTGATGGTCACGGCCTACGACGAGCCGGGCGCACGCATCGTCTCCGACGCCGGCGCCGACATCATCCTGGTCGGCGACTCGGTGGCCAATGCGGTGCTCGGCTACGAGGACACGCTGCACGTCGACATTCAGGTGATGGCGCACCACACCGCGGCGGTGGCGCGGGCGAAGCCGCGCTGCCTCATCCTCGGCGACATGCCGTGGATGAGCTACCACCTCTCGCCGGACGACGCGGTGCGCAACGCCGCCACCCTCATCCGCGCCGGCGCCCACGCCGTCAAGCTCGAGGGCGGCCGGGCGCGCCTCCCCGCCATCGAGGCGATCATCCGGGCCGAGATCCCCGTGATGGGCCACCTCGGCCTGACCCCCCAGTCGGTCCTCGCCATGGGCGGCTTCCGCGTCCAGGGCAAGACGGCCGACGCCGCCGGCGCCCTGCTCGACGCCGCCAAGGCGCTGAGCGCGGCCGGCTGCTTCGCCTTCGTCATTGAGGGGGTGCCCGACGTGGTGGGCGCCGCCGTCACCGAGGCGGTCGACGTCCCCACCATCGGCATCGGGGCCGGGGCCGCCTGCGACGGCCAGGTCCTGGTGTTCCACGACCTCCTCGGGCTCGGCAAGGGGACCCCGCCCAAGTTCGTGCGCCAGTACGCCGACGTGGGCCGCATCGCCACCGAGGCCATCGCCGCCTTCGCCGAGGACGTGCGCAGCGGCACCTTCCCGAGCGACGCCGAGAGCTACCACGCCCCGGCGGGCCTGGGCGACGCCCTGGCCTGAGGGGCCCCGGCCGACGACCCCGGCCGGGCACGGCTAGCATGGCTTCCCGCAACAGACCCTGCTCCTGACCGTCAGGGGCCCGGGCGATGCCCGGTCCAGAGGGAGGTACGCCGCATATGCGGCCTTACGAAGTCATGGCCATCTTCGAGGCCACCACGGAGCCCACCGTCATTCAGGGCGTCCTCGACCAGGCGCTCGAGGTGATCCGCACCACCGGGGGGAACCCGGGAGCGATCGACCGCTGGGGGAAGCGCACGTTCGCCTACGAGGTCAACCACAAGCGTGAGGGGTACTACGTCGTGGTGGAATTCACGGCGGAGCCCGAGACGGTGGCCGCACTCGACCGCATGCTCGGCCTCGCCGACGAGGTCGTGCGCCACAAGGTCGTGCGCCTCCCCGACGAAGCGGTCGCCGCGGCGACGGCCGGCTGACCGGCCGCGAGAGGAGCAGACATGGCGTCAGACAACAGCGTCACGCTCGTGGGCAACGTCACCCGTGACCCCGAGCTGCGCTTCACCAACACAGGGCAGGCCAACGTCACCTTCGGGCTGGCGGTCAACCGGCGCTGGCAGAACCGTCAGACCCAGGAGTGGGAGGAGGCGACCTCCTTCTTCGACGTGGTCTGCTGGCGCGAGATGGCCGAGAACGTGAGCGAGACCATCACCCGCGGGGCGCGGGTCATGGTGGCCGGCCGGCTCGAGCAGCGCAGCTGGGAGACCCAGGAGGGCGACCGGCGTTCCAAGGTCGAGGTCGTGGCCGACGAGATCGGCCCGTCGCTGCGCTGGGCCACGGCGCAGATCACCAAGAACGAGCGCCGGGGCCCCGGCGACGGAGGACCACGCGGCGGTGGCGGCGGACGGCCGGCCGCACCCGCACCACAACCACAACCACAACCACAACCACAGCCCGCGGCCGATGCCGGCGGCGGCTACGGATTCGACGAGGAGCCCTTCTGATGGCACGCAACAACCAACGCGGCGGGACGGCGGCGCGACGCGCCCCCAAGGACCTCGGCCGCCGGGTCAAGAAGAAGCCGTGCGCGCTGTGCCGGGACAAGGTCGAGTGGGTCGACTACAAGGACGTCCCCATGCTGCGCAAGTACATGAGCGACCGCGGCAAGATCCGCTCGCGGCGGGTCACGGGCAACTGTGCCCAGCACCAGCGCGCGCTGGCCATGGCCATCAAGACGGCGCGCGAGCTCGTCCTGCTGCCCTACACCCAGCGCACCGTCACCGAGCGCCCGGGCGGGCGCGGTGGCGGCCGGGACCGGGGTGAGCGGACGCTCGGTGACTCCATGGCCGCCGAGGCGCGCCGCGGGCCGGCGCCGACGGCGGCTACCGCGACGGAGACCGTGGCCGACGTCGAGGTGGCGGAGGCCCTGGCCATCGTCGACGACGCGGTGGCCGATGCCGAGGCCGGGGCGGTGGTCGAGGTCGTCGTCGAGCCCGAAGCGGCGGGGGCGGACGCATGAAGGTCCTGCTCAGAGACGACATCGCCGGTGTGGGCCGGCGGGGGGACATCGTGAAGGTGGCGGGCGGCTTCGCCCGCAACTTCCTGCTCCCCGAGGGACGGGCCATCGTCGCCACCGACGGCGTGGAGGGCCAGGCCCAGCTGATGCGCCGGGGCCGTGACCTGCGGGAGGCCCAGGACCGGACGGCGGCGGAGGCCCAGGCCACCGTGCTGGCCGGCGCCGTGATCCCGATCAGCGCCCGGGCCGCCGGCGGGGGCCGGCTGTTCGGCTCCATCGGGCCGGCCGACGTCGCCGCCGCCATCCTGGCGACCAAGGGCGTCGAGGTGGACCGCAGGCACATCGTGCTGCCCGACCACATCAAGGAGACCGGGAGCTTCGACGTGACCGTGGAGCTGTTCGCCGACGTCGCCACGGTGGTGACGGTGGAGGTCAGCGCCGCCAGCTGAGCGGCAGGTGCGGCGGGGTATCCCCGCGCCGCGTCACACCCGGGCTGCACGATGGTGTGGTGCACATGACCCGGAAGGTCGCGCCGCTCCACCCTCCACAGCGCGAGAGCGCTCGGGCACGGCTTATCCACACGCCGGCCGCGGTTACCCACACGCAACCGGTGCTTACCCACACGCTGAGCGCGCTTACCCACACCCTTTGGGGCCTATCGGTCCCCAGGGCACGACGGTCAGAGTAGGGGAGCCGTGGTCCAAGCCTTCGACGACACCCGCCCCCGCCCGCTCCGCGCCGCGCCGCCCGCGCCGTCGGGCGCGCGCGTCCCGCCCCACGACCTCGAGGCCGAGGAGTCACTGCTCGGGGCGATGCTGCAGTCCAACGACGCGGCGTCGGTCGGCATCGAGCGTTGCTCGAGCGCGGACTTCTACAAGCCGGCCCACGGCCACATCTTCGGGGCGATCCGCGCCCTCATGGAGCGGGGCGAGGCGATCGACGCGGTGACCGTCACCGACGAGCTCAAGCGCTCCGGGGTGCTCGACGCGATCGGCGACCGCTCCATCTTCGTCTCGCTGCTCGCCAACACGCCGTCCATCGCCAACGCCCGGAACTACGCCGAGATCGTGGAGGAGCACGCGCTGCTGCGCAAGCTCATCGGCGTGGCCGGCGAGATCGCCGACATCGGCTACTCGGTCCCCGAGGACGTCAAGGCCGCCGTCGACGAGGCGGAGCAGATGGTCTTCAACGTGGGCGAGCGGCGCACGGCCGACACCATGCGCCCGCTGCACGAGCTGCTGGGCGCGGGGCTGGACCGGATTGAGGAGCTGGGCCAGCGGGGCTCGCACATCACCGGCGTGGCCACGGGCTACCACGAGCTGGACCGGATCCTGCTCGGCTTCCAGCCGTCCTCGCTCAACATCGTCGGTGCCCGTCCGGGCATGGGCAAGACGAGCTTCGCGCTGGGCGTCCTGGCCAACGTCGGGCTCCAGGTGCAGCGCCCGGCGCTGCTGTTCTCGCTCGAGATGGGCCACCTCGAGCTGACGCAGCGGCTGCTGGCCTCGGAGGCGGAGGTGAACGGGCAGAGCCTGCAGACGGGGCGGATCCGGACCCAGGACTGGAGCAAGATCGGGATGGCCGTGACCCGGCTGTCCAGCGCGCCGATCTTCATCGACGACAACCCCAACGTGACGGTCATGGACATCCGGGCCCGGGCCCGGCGGCTCAAGAAGTCCGAGGGCGACCTCGGGATCGTCGTGGTCGACTACCTCCAGCTGATGACGGGCCGGGGCCGGGCGGAGAACCGTCAGACCGAGGTGGCCGAGATCAGCCGTGGGCTCAAGATCCTGGCCCGCGAGCTCGAGGTGCCCGTCGTCGCCCTCTCCCAGCTCTCCCGGAACCTCGAGTCCCGTCAGGACAAGACGCCCCAGCTGTCTGACCTGCGCGAGTCCGGCTCCCTCGAGCAGGACGCCGACGTCGTGCTGTTCATCTACCGCGAGTCCGAGTACAACGACGAGGTGCCGATCGACCGGGCCGACGACGCGCTCATTGAGGTGGCCAAGCACCGCAACGGGCCGACCGGGAAGGCCAACCTGCTGTTCCTCAAGCAGTACGCGCGCTTCGAGAACCACCGGGGCGTGTAGCCGGGCGAGAGAGTCGCGATGGCGCGTGGGGAAGGCGGGTATACCTATCGGCATGGCACACGACCGCATACCCGACAGCCACCGCGACCTCCTCGAGGCGGAAGTGGCCACCCTGGCCACGGTGGGGGAGGACGGCTACCCCCAGGTCTCCGAGGTCTGGTTCCTGACCGAGGGCGACCAGATCGCGATCTCCCTGAACACCTCACGGCAGAAGACGAAGAACCTCCGGACCGAGCCCGCGTGCGCGCTGCTCATCCTCGACCTCGCCAACCCGTACCGCTATCTCGAGATCCGCGGTACGGCCGACCTGGCCCCCGACGACGACTACGAGTTCGCCGACAAGGTCGGCGCCAAGTACGGCGGGGCCGACCTGCGCGAGCACGACGGGCCGGGTGACCGCCGGGTGGTCGTGCGGATCGTCCCGGCACGCGTCAACGCGGTCAACATGCGCGGCTAGGGAGCGCCGCCCCACGGCGTGCGGGACGGGGCCAGGCGCGATCGAGCGGGCGACCCGGCGCGGCTCAGAGCCGCAGGGCCCGGCGGGACCGTGCGGCCGACGCGATGACCGCGGCGGCGACCAGGACGAGCACGATCGCGGCCAGTCCGGCCCAGGGGGACACCAGCAACGCCAGGATGGTGGCCGCGGCCACCTCGACCGCGACGACGATGGCGAGCACCACGAGCCCGAGCTCGGCGAAGCGCCGGTGGAAGGCGGCGAGCGTCGCCGGGCTGGTGATGCGGCGCCCGAGGAGGACGGCCAGGCCGCGCACGAACCCGAACGTGGCGCCGACGACCAGCGCCAGGGCAGGGTCGCCCGTCAGCACGGCGAGGACGATCATCAGGTAGACCGCCGCCGCCTTGATGTAGGTGACGAGCCCGGCGCCGATCTGCCAGCCGAAGCCCGCGCCGTAGACCCAGGGCCGGAACTGGTCCAGCCACCGCTCGTTGACCTGGCGGTGGTGGACGGGCAGGCGGAATCCGGCCACCCGGGCGTCGGCGGCGGCGGCGACGAGGGCCGCGGCGCACCCGAGCACCGCCAGCGTGGTGGCCGACGCGCCGAGCGCGCCGACCCCGGCGGCCAAGGTGGCCATGCAGACGCCCAGACTGGCCCCACCCGCCACCGCGCCCAGGACGAACCAGGCCGCCGTCGAGCGGTAGCGGTGCCCGCGACCCTGCTCGGCGAGCGGCGTGATGCTGGCCAGCATGGAGAGGCCGCAGGGCGACCACGTCGAGCGGGCGCCGGCGACGACCGCCACGGCGAACGCCGCGAGTGTGATGGTGGTCGTCATGCCGGCGATCCCAGGAACGGCGCGCCACCGAAGGCGAAGATCCCCCCGTCCCGGGCGACCAGCCAGTAGCCGGCGTCGTCGCCGAAGGCGGCGATCCCGACGACCGGCAGGTTCAGATGGATGGCCCCGGTCGACCCGTCGAAGCCGGCGTCGCCGTAGTCGAAGATGCCACCGTCGGCCGCCACGAGCCAGTAGCCGTGACCCGTGGGGGTGGCGGCCATGCCGACGATCGGCGCGTTGAGGTGCTGCCCACCCATGGAGCCGAGGAAC
>Ga0182013_10001005_pt1 | contig 39086 bp, 34 predicted proteins | sample 612S2MmetaG_FD_120487 | JGI IMG/M metagenome (GOLD analysis project Ga0182013, IMG submission 120487) | Permafrost microbial communities from Stordalen Mire, Sweden - 612S2M metaG | ecosystem: Environmental > Terrestrial > Soil > Wetlands > Permafrost | place: Sweden: Stordalen | collected... | reverse complement strand
TTCGTTTCCACTCAGGGGTGAAACCGTCACGCTCGATTTTCACCATCTCACCGCGTCTGGGCAAACACATCTTGCAGTACGACGCCACCCGGAAACTCCCTGCACCAAACACGAATAAGTTTATTGCTTACTCCACACTTGGCGCCGTGGCTGTGCTTCCTTGACGATTCGCAGCCCTCATGACTTTCCTCGGAGTCCAGCTGGGTCATGTCGATGATATCTTGGCGACTGCTGAATCCTTCGTTGATCTCGTACCAGTGCGCGACGTGCGGCTCGCCGGGGACTTCGCGTTCGGACCCTTTCGAATCATTCCGCGCGGCTACCAACCGACCCGGCGCATTGTCCGGTAGAGATCGAGAAGCCCGTCGTAGACCCTTCCGAAATTGCCCATGGTGACGGATGGCGCATCGAGAGTGCGCGTCACGCCCTTGAGGTGTGTGTGGGCCACCGAGTCCCGTACCACGCGCAGGTTGCCGAGCGTGCTCTTGAGCCCGACGTGCTTTGCCGGATCGACCTTGCTCTCGATCACTTCGACGCTGATGATCCCGACGAGTCGGATGAGCATCGCACGGAAGTGCTTGTGGTAGTCAAAGCCGTAGGTGGTTTTGACGATATCGTTCGGGCAATATTCCAGGTTTTTGGTCTCCTTCAGACCTCTGCGACTGCAACGGTGGACCACCTCATCCATTGCTTCTTCAATCCATCCGCACAGCTCGATGATCGCCAGCTTCGCAAATCGTTCGGCATCGTCTTGCGTAGCGGCATTTCGGTACGCCGCGTCCAGCGCCTGGAGGCTTGGTACGATGTACTGCTTGCTGATCATCGCTTTACTGTCCAGCGAAGATTCTGGCTGCCGTGGTCAGGCGGGTGATCACCCTGGGCTTCTTAGACAATCCTTCCTTGAGCGATGCCTCCGAGAATTCATCGTGCTGCGTGAGCTCCTGAAACCGGGCTACGATTACAGTGCCTTCCTCCTGCTTGAGCGCCGCGAGGTTTCTGCCGACACCGAAGAGCAGCGCTTCGAGTACGGTTAAGGATAGGTTTGGGGGCGGTCCGCCGAATGCTTTCATGATGCAATCAACGGTCTCCTGAAAGAGCTGTCGTTTTGCGGTGATGAATTCCTCCGGCGCATGGCGGTGTTCGTGCATGTAGGCGTTGAGGAACTTCGCAAGGTGTCCTTCGTACGTCTGCAGTTTCTCTTCGAAGGCCAGAAATCGCAGAAGGATTTCCTGTTTCGAAAACCGATATGACTGCTTCGGCTGCATCCGGTTGATTTTCCGCCAGCCTGGGTACTTGTCCGCTTCCTTGAGGAGGTTGTTGAACGTCCCGCTGAAGATGCAGTTCCGTATTTCTTGATTGTTGAGCTTCATGCCGCCTGTGTTGAGGCGATGGAAGATGGTGAAGAGGTATTCGGTGTGGCTCTTCTTCTTTAGGTCGCGTCGCAGGACCGTAACGGGAATCGTGAGATTCTCGACCCGCGTATAGAACTCGTGGAGTGGGTCGTCTAGCATTTTGATCGCTGCGACCGACTTGCCAGCTATCGCCGGCTCAATGTCGTCCAGATCGGAGATGTTCCAGTCCCCACCTTCGAGGAATCGCACGATCGTCCAGATCCGTTGCAGGCCGTCGATCACTATCCATTTCTGTGCTTTGTGATCGAATGCGAAGCACATGCTTGGGATCGGTAGCTGCTTGATGAGGGAGTCGATGAATCGACTCTGGTCTGGTCCCTTCCATACGACGTCACGCTGAAACTCCGGTTGTATTTGGAGGATGCCTTGCGTTTTCATGCGGAAGAGGTCGGCGCATGATCGCAGCTCGTTGTACGCCACGATGTCTGATGGCGGAACCTCTGAGTAGTCGTCCTCGTTGAGGCTTTTCTCTTCTAGCTCTTTGAGCGTGGGTTCCATAGGTTCTCCGGGCGTTGTTTCATGTCCTGCCCCATGGTAGGACAATCCTTGCTATGGAGAAAGACCCGAACATTTTAGCGCACAAGTCGTGGCCTCCTCCGTCGGGAGCTTTCTGCGGTTTCGCGCCTTTCGGCACGCAGATTCGGTTGAGGCGCTCATAGTGGCAATTCCCGAGGCGGCGTGCTGGCGGCTGGCTTCTCTGCCGGAGCACCTCTCTTGGGAGTTCTTGAAGGAGACAAGGCCTCTAAGGTTTTCCTCGTATTCGATGCTGCCATCTGCAGTTAAGCTGTGGCGGCTTTAGGTAAGTCAAAGGCTTCTTCCAGAGCCTGTACGAGCTTGCGCAGGTCCGTGCCGAGCTGGGAAGCCTTCATTTTGGTTTCTTCGCCGGCGGACTTGGCGATCTCCGTCATTTGGCTGGCGACTGTTTTGGCTTCCTTCCGAGCCGCCTCCGCCAGTTGCTTCTTGGTCACGGCGTCGCCGGCCTGGTCAACAGCGGTCAAGGCCTGTATCAGGGTTTGCACCAGTTTGTTGTTGGGCTTAATCCCGTAGGTCTGGGCGATTTTCTCATATTCATCCTTGAACTTGAGCTTGGAGACGTCCAGTTTTTCCCCCTCGGCGCCACGGCCGGTGAGCTCGGCGTTGGCTTTTTGCAGGGCTTCCACATGGGGTTTGATATCTTCCTGGGCCAGGATCTTATCGATGTTTTCCTGAAGTTTCTTGATTTCGGCGCGTAACTTGACGATTTTCCCTTCGAGTTCCTGCATTTTTTCCGGCGTCGCGCCCTTCTTTTGCTGTTCCAGACCAACGATCTCGCCTTGGGTGCCCACGATATTTCGCATATCGTCCTGGGTTTTGCTGGCCACGTTCTTGTTGTAGGCCATCAGGGCCTTCATCAAGTTGTCAATCTTCGCCGGGTCGTAATTGGCCGAGGCGTCGGTCATATACGCGGTTTGCATCACGGCTTCCAGGGTGGGGCGTTTGCTGGGGTCATCGTCCAGCATGCCATTTTTCAGCTTGTCCATTGCGGTGACCGCCTGCCCGCTTTTTTTGTCTCCCCGCGGTCCCTTGTCCCATCCCCCAACAGGACTGTTCAGGTTGCTGAGCATGGCCCCTAACGAATACGTATCGGCCTTCCCGGTCACAGCGGGGCCGCCATTCCCGTACAGTTCGGGCGCCTCATACCCCGGGGTCGTTAAATAGTTTCCTTTCTCCACTTCGCCTTGCGCATCGCCGGCCTGGGCGGATCCGAAGTCGGCGACCTTCACCGTGCCGTCGCTGCCGATCAGGTAGTTCATCTCCTTGATGTCGTGATGGGTCATGTTGTTGTCCTGGACGTGTTTCATGCCGGACATGGCTTGGCGCAGCAGGTGCTGGCATAAGACTTGGCGCGCCTCTTCAGAAATGGCGCCGCTCTGGGTCGCTTGGGCCATGCCGACGCCGAGGCCTTCGAGGTCGCCTCCGCCAGCGTATTCCACCGCCATGTACATGCCGCCGTCCGGCCCCTTGACGGCCCCCTTCATTTCGACCACATTCGGGTCGCCATGGCCGCCCTCCCCGCCGTTGGCCTGACGGTGCATCTTGAGTTCGCGGACCATCTCGTCACGTTTCTCGGTATCGATCAGGCTTTTGAGAATGGTGTACTGTACCGGATCGGTGCCCTCCTCCTCGTAACGCAGGATGTGGCCAAGGCCGCCGGACGTCAGGTATTTGGGATTTTTGAATTTTTTGTCCCCCAATGCGAATTCGGCGGGGGCATCCACCTGTTTGCCGCCTTTGCCGGGTACCTTGGATGTCGCCGCGGCCTTGTTGGGGAATTTTTCCTGGACGGTGGCGAGCATTTGTTCGGCCATCTGGTTCACCAAGTCCTTCTCCGCTTGACTGCACTTCTTATTCTTGAGGTCGATCTGCAACTCCCCGGCGAGCTGTTGGACGAACTCTTCCTTGGTCTTCAAGCCGAGGTCGAAGACGAGATCGCTGTTTGGCTTGAGCAATTCCTGATCCAGGAGTTGCTCCATTTTGCCTTTGAGCTGTTGACGGACCTGCTGAATATCGCTGGCCTTGGCCTTTTTCAAATCGCGCGGCAGATTGAGGTCCGAAACGACTGTATCGGCATCGAAAGTGGCTAGAGGCTGAACCCGTTTCGGCTGCTCCTGGGTGTTGCTCAACGGCCCTTGATCGGTCAGTGTATCGAGCAGGAACCCAAGCTCGGCGTCCCCAAAGCGCTTGGCATCGCGCTGGTCCAAAAGGTCCATAGCGTCCACGGCCCGCTTCTTGCGGAGGGCCAACTGTTGCTTGGCCTGTTCCGAATTGCCCTGTTGGGCGAGCTGCTTTTCGACGGCCTTCAACTCGGAAACCACTTTGTCGAAATCGCCTTCCTTGGGGCCGCCCGAGAGCTCCCTGAGGAGTGCGCTGAGGGATTGCTCCCCTTTATCGCCGCCCCCAGGCACTTTTTGGCCGGGACGCCCCACGGTTTGGTCGCTGATTTTTTCGGCGCCCGGATCGCGCTGCTGGAACTTGCTGATGTCCTTGTAATCTTTGATGCGGGCATCGAAATCCAGGGAAAACTGCTTGAAGGCGGACCCAACGTGGCCGGCCGTCAAGAGATTACCCTGGTCGGTGAATTTGGCGTACTCCTGGGCTGACTGGACCTTCAGGGCGCCGACATCGGCCCCTTTTTCTTTCTCGAGCGTGTCGATTTGAAAGTTGATCTCGTCGAATCGCTTCTTGAGGCCGGCTTGATTGAAGTAGCCGCTGATTTCGCCGCTGATTTTGTTCAAGCCGCTGACTTGGCTGCGCAGCGCCAATTCCGTGTTCTTGAAATCGCGCAGAAACCCGGACGCCTCAGCGAGCGAATTGAATGAGGCTGCCTTGGGTTCCTGGGCCAGCTGGCTCAGCACCTGGTTCTGTCCCGCTATCAGCTGTTGGCGGCGCACCACGATGTTTTTGGCTTCATTGCTCAAAAAGACCAGTTGCTTTTGGACGTCCTGCAGGGCAAGGGAATCGACGTAGCCATTGGCTTCCCGCCGGGCGTCCTGCTTGACCTGCTTGAGGTCGTGGTATGCCCCCTTGAAATCCTGCTTCTTGGCTTTGTCGTCGGCGGCTCGCAACTTCTCTTCATAAGGCTTTTTCTGGTCCGGGGGCAGCTTGGCCAGCTCCGCCAGGAGTTTCTCCCGGCGTTGGTCAAAATCCTTGAATTGGCTTTCCTTGATGAGGTTGAGGCTGGACTTGTCCTTGCCCTCGTTCCACATCTTGTGTTTCTTGAGGAACTCGATTTGTTTGTCGGTCAGCTTTGCCATGGTACGGATCTCCTGGATTGGTGTCCCTTCGACGAGCCAGTTCGCCGGCGGAGCAGTTAAATTTAAAGTTTACTGGACAAATTCGTGAGGGCCTCGACGGCCGTTTTGCGCACGGCCACGGGAGTGAATCCGCTCTCGTCGATGTCGGCCATCAGGGCGTTACTGTTGACGAAGGTCATATACTCGCCGATGATATTTTTGGCCTGCAAATTGAGTTGTTGGCGCTGGGCAGGGTCCTCGGCGTTGAGGGCTTCGTCGAGCTTGTCAATCAGGCGGGTGTCGAGCTGCTCGAGAATCCCGCTGAGACTGCCCACATCGACGCCGTCGGCCCCGACCTCTTCGTCTGCCGCGGCGCTGGCCAGGATGGAATCCTCGAGTTTTTTGATCTCGGCCTGAATGGTTTTGCGCGTCTTGTCCCACTCCAGGCGCGATTGCTGTAGGACGACCATCGACGGGGTTTTGACTTCGGCGCTTCCAGGGGCTGCGTCCGGGTCGACGTCGGTTTCGGAGTCCAGGTCTACCGAGCCGTCGATGGCGCGCACGCGGACCCGGTATTTCGCTCCCGTCTCGGCCAGCAGCGCCACCGTGAGCTTCTTGGCCAGACCGCCGGGCACTTTCGCCAACACGAATGTATGGACGCCCTTCTCGAAAATGCACTCGCCCAGTACGATCTTCCCGCCGCTCGCGCCCGCAATTTCCGCCAACAGCTTCTTGCTGCCGCCGCCCACCTTCTTGGCTACGATTACGGCGTTGCTCTTGCCCGCCAGATACGCCATGAATCGCAGTTGCGGCTTAGGCTCTTCGCCCTCGCGCGGCGCCCGCGATCTTACCTGCGCCAGCGCTGTCACCATCTTCCCTTTCAGATCCTTCTGGAACTCCGCCGCCTCTTTTTCCTCTTCCTCGTCCTCGGCTGCTTCCTCTTCCTCTCCCTCTTTCTCTTTGGCTTTCTCCGCTGCTGGCTTGGCTTCCCCCGCTGCCGCGGGCTTTGCTGCCAACGCCTCCTCCAGTTTCAGGAGAGCCTTCAACGCAGTCTCAAAGTCGCCCGCCTCGGCCTTCTCCACTACAAACGCGTTCATGGCCCGCAAGCGGCTGGCGTCGCTCGCCGGATCCTTCAGCGCTGCCGCCAAACGGCCTTCTACCGCCTGGTAGCGCGCGCGATACTCCTTCTCCCGTGGATTCTCCTTCACCGCCTGCTCGACCGCTTCCAACTGTTTGGTGGCTGCGTCGAGCTTGCCAGCGCGAATCAGGTCCGGAATCCCGGCGCTCACGCGCACCAGTTCGGCCTTCTTCTCCGGGTGCGCCGCAATGATGGCTTGCATCTCTTTCACCAGCGCGCCCCAGCGGGCCGCCACCTGTGCCGGGCCCGCAGCAGCCTGGGATGGAGGGGTCGGAGGTGCGTCGAGCGCTGCCTGCATCTTGTCCATTTTCGGCTTGGCTTCCGCGGCTTGATTGGCCTTGAGCAGCGCGCCAATGGCGGCCATGTCTTTGAACAGGTCCGCTTTGCGCTCGGGGTGCGCGGCGGCGTAAGCCTGCACGTCCTTCACCAACTTGGTCCAGGGGCCGGTCAGCGAGGCGGCCGTCAAAGGAGCGGCTCCTGGGGCCTGCGCCGGCGGCGCTGCGGCAGCCTGCGGCGGAGGGGGCGGAGCCGCTGGAGCTTGCGGTGGGGCTGCCGGCGGTGCGGCAGCCGAAGCGGACGCCGATGCTCCCTCCCCTTCCTCCCCTTCGTCCTCCATGCCGGTCGGGATCCAGACCGCTTTCCCCAATAATAGCGGTAGGCTGGTCTTCAACAGCTTGTACGGAACCGTGCCGGTCGTCGGCTCGAAGGCGATTCGCTCTTCCTTCATGCTGCAAGTCCCTTTGCAGATCAGCTTCTTGCCCGCCATGGCCTTGCGGATTCCGTTGTCGTCCACCAAGGCGAGGAAAGCCGGGTACTTCTGCTTCTTGCCGGAAGTGTTGGTCAGTTCCACGTCCTTGTAAATCCAGAATTTCGCGTTGCCCGAGGCGACCTTGGACAAGTCCACACGGCTCGCTTTCTTATAAGTATCGGTGTCTTTTAGATCAAGTTCTTTCAGCGGCATGGAGTCCCTCCGATTCGATAGTGTTCATCATAATACGCCCGACACTGCCTTGGGAGCCCACCATCTCACTTTTCCGGCGAATCTGCCTCGCGAAACGGCTGGTGGGCCGCGTACGGCGCCTGCCGCGAACGAATCTGTGCCGCTAGTTCCGGCCGACTATCCAGCCTCTGTGCCGCCGGCGCATCGACCACGCGCGCGTCCTTCCGGATCGAGTATCGTATCGCCCGCGCCGCCATCGAGCAGCCACGTCAATCGCCGCCCGGACATCTCCCTGCCGGTCCATGCAACTCGTACCTGCCGCCGGACGGATCGGGAATCCGCTCGTATTCCTCGACGGTTATCGGCTCCGGAACGGATAAAGGACACTTCATCGTCTCTTCCCCAACTTTAGCCGAAACTATTCCGCCACAATCCTCGTACTTGACCGTATGGCATTTCAGGAGATCCGGCTTGCCGTTCGAGTCCTCGCCAAGAATCCCGGGTTCACGGCAGTCGCCGCATTATCGCTCGCCCTCGGAATCGGGGCGAACAGCGCCATTTTCAGCCTCGCCGACGCCCTCCTTTTGCGCCCCCTTCCCATCCGGGATCCCGGCGCCGTAGTCACGGTCACCACCAATACGCCCGACAATCCGTACAGCGGCGTGTCCTACCCTAACTATCGCGACCTGCGCGGCAGATCACGGTCCTTCGACGGCATGACGGCTTTCCAGCTTTCGACTTGGGGCATGGCGCCTTCCGCTAACGAGGTTGCCCAGATGCGCATGGGCTTGATTGTCAGCGACAACTTCTTCCAGGTCTTAGGCGTGGAGCCCACTCTGGGACGCAGTTTTCGCCCGGAGGAGACGCAGGCGCCGGGGCGCGACGCGGTGGCGGTTCTGGCATACGACTTCTGGCGCAATCAGTTCGCCGCCGACCGCTCCGTGATCGGCCGGAACATCCGGCTCAATGGCATCGACTTCACCGTGGTGGGTGTCGCGCCGGAAAGTTTCACCGGGGTCGATCAGTACATCCGCCCGGCGCTGTTCGTGCCCGCGATGATGAAGCAGCGGCTGGACGCGTCGAAAGACAGCCCGCTCGAAGCTCGCGGTAGCCACGACTTCACAGTCAAGGCGCGGCTCAAACCTGGCGTTTCGCTGGAAACGGCCCGGGCAGAGATGGGCACCATCTGGAATAACCTCCAGCAATCGTATCCGGACGCCAATCGCGGCCGAAAAGCCGATGTGAAAACCGAGATCCAGGCGCGCTACCAGCAGGACCCGTATGACGCGATCCTGGTGGTGTTTCTGATGGGCCTGGTGGCGTTGGTGCTGATCATTGCATGCGCCAATGTCGCCAACCTCCTGCTGGCGCGGGCCAACGCCCGCTCCCGCGAGATCGCCATCCGCCTGGCGGTGGGGGCCACTCGCGTGCGGCTCATTCGACAGTTTCTTCTCGAAAGCCTGGTGCTGGCCCTGCTCGGAGGCTTGTGTGGAGTAGCGCTCAGCTATGCTGGCATCCGGTTCCTGCAACGAATTCAGGTGCCGACCGATCTGCCAGTCGTCATCGGCATCCAGATGGACCTTCGAGTTCTCGAGTTCAGTCTGCTGGCGGCTCTCGCCAGCGCGCTGTTCTTCGGCCTCGCCCCCGCCTTGCAGAGCACCAAAACCGGGCTTGTTCCGGCGCTGAAAGCGGGCGGCCAGGGAATCCAAGGCCGGCGCCGCACCATCGGACGTAATATTCTGGTTGTCGGGCAGGTGGCACTGTCCATGGCCCTCCTGGTAGCTACCGGGATGCTCGTGGACGCGGTCGGAAAGACGTTCAAGTTCAATCCCGGCTTTCGCACGGACCACTTGCTGATGATGGAAACCGATACGTCGCTCGTCCGCTACACCGACGACCAGACTCGCGCGTTCTATCGCAGCCTCAGGGACCGGGCAAGTGAGCTACCGGGGGTGCGGTCGGTGGCGATGACGTGTTACGTGCCGTTCTCGCCCAATGGGTACGGCAAGACCGTTGTGCCCGAGGGGTACCAATTCCCCAAGGGCCGGGATTCCGCTTCCATCGCGGGCGCGGTTGTCGACGAACACTTCTTCGACACCATGAAGATGCCGATTGTTCGGGGGCGCGGTTTTACGGCCGCCGATAAGACCGGCGCCCCGCGCGTCGCGGTGGTGAACGAGGAGTTCGCCACCACCTATTGGCCCAAACAGGATCCCATCGGCAAGCGTTTCCGGCTGAATGACAACAAGGGCCCGTGGGTTGAGGTGGTGGGGCTGACCAAAACCAGCCGATACTTTTTCATCGCCGAACCAGCCATGACGTTCCTGTATCTGCCTTTCGCGCAGGAACAGAACTCGCGGATGAGCCTGCTTGTGGAAACCTATGGCGACCCCGCCGGCATCGCCACGCCGTTAAGGTCCGTCGTGCGCGGCATCGACCCCAACCAGCCGATCTACAACGTGCGCACACTTTCGAGTTTCTATCGGCAGCGCGCCATTTCCGTAGCCATGACGCTCATGCAGACAGTGGCAACGATGGGTCTGCTGGGCTTGACGCTGGCTCTGATCGGACTCTACGGCCTGATCGCTTACTCGGTTAGCAGGCGCACGAAAGAGATCGGGATTCGCATGGCAATTGGCGCCAACAAGACGGAGGTCTTGCGGCTGGTGCTCCGGCAGGGTTTCATCCTGGCGGGGACCGGTATCCTGGTAGGCGGCGCGCTTAGTGTCGTGGTCGCGCGAATGCTCACCATCGGGTTGGCCGGTTTGGGCGCGCCGAACCCGCTTACCTATGTAGTGGTTCCCGCCGCGCTGCTGCTGATCACGTTGGCCGCGTGCTATATCCCGGCGCGCCGTGCGTCGTTGATCGATCCGATTCGCGCCCTGCGGTACGAATAATCGTCAATTGATCTCGACTACCGTCTGAAACATCTGCGTCGGCAAGATAATGCCGGATGATTTGAGACGCTCGTAGAATTTCGGACGGATACCGGTGGCGCGGAAGCGCCCCTTGATCTTCCCGGATTCGCTCATACCGGTCCTTTCGAATAGAAAGACATCCTGAAGCGTGATGATGTCCTGCTCCATGCCGACCACCTCGGTAATGTGAGTGATGCGGCGCGTTCCATCGCTGAAGCGCGAGGTCTGGATGAACATATCCACCGCCGCCGCAATCTGCTGGCGGATGGAGCGAATCCCCATATTTGCGTTGGCCATGCCAACCATCACCTCGAGGCGGCCAAGAGCGTCGCGGGGGGTATTGGCGTGAAGCGTGGTGAGCGATCCATCGTGGCCGGTGTTCATGGCCTGCAACATGTCCAAGGCTTCTTCCGCGCGAACTTCGCCTACGATGATACGGTCGGGGCGCATACGAAGTGAGTTGATGACGAGTTGCCGGATGGTTACCGCACCGACGCCTTCGACGTTCGGAGGGCGCGTCTCCATGCGGGCCACATGCGTCTGTTGCAGCCGCAATTCGGCGGCGTCCTCAATGGTCACAATCCGCTCGTCTTCGGGAATGTAGGAGGAAACGGCGTTGAGCAGCGTCGTCTTGCCGGAACCGGTGCCTCCGCTGATCAGAATGTTCAGCCGTGCTTTGACACAGCCTTTCAGCAGCTCCAACATTCCTTCCGTCAGGGCGAGCTTCGCCACTAGGTCTTCGCCTCGCATGGCGTGCCGGCCGAAGCGGCGGATGGAGAGCAAGGGGCCGTCCACGGCGACCGGAGGAATTACGGCGTTGACGCGCGATCCGTCGGGAAGCCGTGCGTCCACCATGGGTGACGATTCGTCCACGCGGCGGCCCACGCGAGACACGATCTTCTCAATGATGCGGAGCAGGTGGGCGTCGTCTTTAAACTCCACCGGGGTGCGATACAGTTTGCCGGCGCGTTCCACGTATACCAGGTGAGGTGTGGTTACCAATATGTCCGATACTGTGGGGTCTTGCAGAAGCGGCTCCAGCGGGCCCAAGCCGAAGACTTCATCAAGGACCTCTTCAATGACGCGATCCTTCTCGACAAGGCTCAGAGGCGATTTCTCTGCTTCCACCAACTGGGCGACGGAGGTTCGAACCTGGGCACGGACACGCTCACCCGCCATGGAGGACAGAGCCTCCAGGTTGATCCGGTCCAGAAGTTTGCGGTGCAGAGTGAACTTCAGTTCCTGGTATTCCGGAGTGGATGCCTCGCGGTTCCAGAGCCTGTTTACCCAGCCGGCCTCCCGACCCGGGTCTTTTTTCGCGAGTGGCTGATCCAACACGACTGACATGGCGGTCTCCCTTTCTCCCAACAACGCCGAATTCATTTTTGAGGCGGTCTTTTTCGATGCGCGCCGGTGTCGCGGCAAGACCTGTTGCGATTGGAGCGTGCGGCCGGCTATGCAGGACATTAGCCGGGCGCGGCAGGAAGCAAAGGAGAGGGCCTATCCTGGGGGCACCATTAACCTATCCTGCGAGGTAGTCAGCCCACAAGTAGACTTCGGTAGACAGAGTGGCTATGGCCGCCTCCGGAGGATGCATCATCGGGCAAACATCGGACCAGCAGCGGCAACGGTGGCCGCTTACTGGGCAGATTCCGAGCGAGCCTTAACAACCGGACCCCGCAATATCGCGGTCTAGGAGACCCGTCGTGACTACCTCAAGATGGAGGACGTTGTTCCCAATCTTGAAGCGCCTTCGCCGGACCAGGCTGCCGAGACCGAAGAGATGCGGCGCTGCGTCCGGGCCGCGCTGCGCGATCTTTCGAAGGATGCCCGGCGCGCTCTGACCCTTCGCCACAGCGTGGGGCTGCTGCGCGGGAAGCAGCTGGCCAAATCGCTTGGCAGAACGGGAGCCGATGTGGAACGCCCGATCGATCGTGCGCCGGCGGATCTTCGCCGGAAACTGGCGGATTCCGCGTGTACTTTCTGCGCGCACGAACCATCGCCGGCAGCGCGCTGACTCTATTTCCCTCGCATTTTCTCGTCCCATTCGCGGGCCTTCTCCGGCTGCCCCCAGTTCTGGTAGAACTGAGCGGTCCGCAACCCGGCGTCGTTCACCACGCGCCGGCTGCCGGCCGGTATGGCCGATTGCCTTTCCACCAACCCCTGGTGGCCCGAGAGCAGCAACGGCTCCGCTTCCGCGAACCGCTTCTGTCCCGCCAGGCTTGCGCCTACCAGCGCCACGGGCAGATTAAAGACGCCAAGGGGATTCACTTCACTTACGCCGCAACTCCGTGGGGTCCATGGCAGCCCTCGCAGTTGATCTACAACGACTGCCAGGCCCATACGGACAACAACCAAGGGTTCGGCGATTTCATTTTCTACTACGCCGCGGACAAGGACCACAATGACTGCCCTGCGGCGCTTCCCCCCGGTACCACCACGTTTCCTGCCTCTGCCGGTCCGGCGGGACCCGTGATCGGGTCCGGGTTGGATCCGTTTGGCGCCGCCGCCTTTACAAGGCCCGGAGCCGCATTTGCACCGGAGATCATTGGACGCTTCAGCGGTTCCAAGGATGGAGTGTTGAAGCTGCAATACACTATATCGACTTGGAACCCGTATGCGGTTGTGAGGATGGAAACGGACTTTACGATCTCCAAATAGGCCAACCGCAACACAGGGACAGGTGTCCTCGCCGGCGTGTCAATATGCATCTTTGCGAGGCGCGGACGTCGGGATTCCAGGTGATTGGGTCAATTTGGCCCAGAGGCCCCCTTGACAGGCAGGTTCGATTGTGTGCGCTCGCTGCGCTCCCCCACCAGGATGGCGACGATTATGGCCGGAGCTGTCAGCTCCCACCGCCGAGACTGATGGCAAGGGCACTGGTCCGCCCCTGAATTAGCTTCGCGATGCCTCCACGTTAGCTAAGCTCTGTCCAAAGCAAAAGGGGGATTAATACGAAGTCGGGACTCCGCCAATGCAGTGTTTCCGACAAGCGGCTGTTACCAACCCCGTTAACGGTTCTCGAGAATAAGGGTATCACTTTCAAAAGAGCTCGATTTTCCGGAATTTCTCGCTCTCATGACAGTTCTTCGCGTCGCTTTCCGCCCTTAACTGTAGAGGCTGCTTTTCACGGAGCAGACGATGCGGAGGAAACATGAGAAGTTACAGAGAGCGATTCGAGGACACGGCAGTCGCGCCTCGAGGAACCTGGCAATGTGCCGATCTGTTCAACTTCGCGGCGTCGGAAAACTCTTAGAAGGAAACACTGTCAAACAGTAGGGGAAACCGCAATGAGGATCGGAATCAAGACTTTCTTATCGGGCCCGTTGGCGTTGCTGACGTTATGTGCAGGAGTCCTGCCACTCTGCGCTCGGCCCCAGCAGCCGGACACGCGCAGGCCGCGAGGCATCTACGCCGTGGTTGCCACCGAGAAACTAATTGCGGCGGAGACAAAGGCAAATCCCACGATCACGGCCGCGCAGTTGGACTCCTACTTTGAAGGTCTGCCTTCCAGATCGAGCGCTTCGCTAACGTCGAAGGCGACGGCCTGTCGATCTACTTCAACATGTCCACCTGGAACCCGTATACGGTCGTACTGATGCAATCGAACTTTACAATCGCGCCGCCCCGGTGAGCAACGTAGAGGTCATCGGGCTTTGGCAGGGCAGCTTAAATTCATAACGGCCCCATCGCAAAAGATGGCGGACCTTTGGAGAGAAAATGGCACCATCGAAGGGAATTGCAAAGAAAAGCGCATTGGCGGGGTCTATCGGGCTCGTGCTGATTTTGGCCGGCTTGGCCGTGGCACAACCCAAAGCCAACGTTTCGGCTGGAAAGCATCCGAACCTGGCAGCCGCACAGCGGTTCAGCCAACAAGCTTATACGAAAATCATCGCCGCCCAACAAGCCAATGAATGGGATATGCAGGGCCATGCCCAAAAAGCCAAGTCCCTGCTGGACCAAGTCAATAGCGAATTGAAACTGGCGGCGGAAGCTGCCAATAAGAAATAGAAATAGGGCGCCCAACAATCCGGTAATCGTCCGCATCGCCAACACGGCCGTCAGCCCGTCATTTACCCGATCGTTCCGGCTGGACTCGGCACGGGAGATGTGCCGCTTCAAAGCAGTCGTCGCCGGCCGCAAACTCCAGGCGGAGCCGTGATCGCCGTGTAGTGACCCCGATGACAGTTTTTCGCCGCGCGTTCCCGGCGCCCGATCGCCATTCAGGAATCGTTGCACAGATAAAAGCGCTGGGGTCGTCTTACTGCACGGGCACGCTGAGGGGCCTAGTGACTCGTGCGCGCCGAGTCGGTTTCCGATCTCGCATCGCCGCGCTTCACCTGAGCGCGCCGGCGGCCCTGGTCCAGATTGTCGGCAGCCTTCTGCTTAGCGGCATCGCTGATCGCAACGTGATTATTCACGGCAACGGCGCCGCCTGTTTTTGCCAGCCTGGTGGCGGTGCCCTTATGCTGGATCACGTTGGTTTTGCCCTCGATGGTGGCGACGCCGCCTTGCACGTGCACGGTAAATTTCTCGACGTTGATCTTGGAACGGGCGAACTTCGCGCGGATCGTCGCCTCGATCTCAGCGTCCGATTTCATGGCCTGCTTGACGGGAGTCTTAACGGGAGTCTTGGTTGTCTGGGGAACGGTGTGGGCGGGCGCCGGCCTGGTCTGGCCCATGCACGCGACGGCGGTCAGCAGCAGCGCCGCGGCGAGAACAGAAGGTTGTGACATTCGCCAGTTCAGTCGGCGAGGTTCTCCGAACTTCTCGGGATTCTGTGCTAAAGTGAGTGTTTCTCAAGGGTTGTCCGCTTCGAATGTCCGAACAGATCCTGCTGCAAGGTAAAATTCTGGGCACCGGGGAGTTCCTGGTGGCCGGGCACGCGGAAGGGCGTTCTGCGCGCTCCGCCGGCGAAGATTTGCTCGCCGGGCGGTCGCAGTGGATTACTTTGCTCTCCGAAGTGCTTCCCCGGGCATTACTGGCGGAACTCGGCTTGGCGCGGATTCTGCTTGGATCGAGCGGCGGCGGACAATTTCTGTTGGTGCTGCCGGGCGAAGCAGGCAGCGCAGCGGAGGAGTTCCTCACCGCGGCCGCGCGGCAGGTATCGGAATTGAGCGCAGGATTCGTCAAGCTCATTTGGGCGGTCACCGATAATTTGGGTGACTGGGCGGTAATCCGCCGGCGCCTGAATGAGGAGCTGCAGGGTAAGCGCAATGCGCCGCTCGCCCATTTGGGCGCCGAAGCGTTCCATCCGTCGTCCTATTTGCGAGAACCTGAGGCGGACGCCTATTTCGCCAAGGAATTGGGCGCCAAGCTGCGGGAAGCGCAAGCCGTAGCCTGGTCGCCCGAAAATCCCGGGAAGATCGTGACGGGAGCCGGCAAACACACCTGGAACATTACCTCCAATCTGGCTCTCGACGGCATCATGCTGGCACGCCACGCCGCGCCTTCCGATGACGGCAAGAACATCGCGCCGGTGCAAACCCTGGCGCGGCGCGCGCAGGGCCGATCCATTTGGGGTGTGCTGCGCGGCGATGTCGATAATTTCGGGCTCCGCCTGCGCCGCGTCCATAGCATCGAAGAGCACGTTCCGCTATCGGTGCTGTACAAACAATTCTTCGCCGGTGAACTGGAAGTCTTGTGCTCGCTGCCGGAATTCTGGCGCAAGGTGAGCGTGATCTATGCGGGCGGCGACGATTTCGCGGTATACGGATCGTGGGACGCGCTGATCGGTCTGGCGCGCGAGGTGCAGCGGCTCTTCCACCGCTTTACTGAAGAGAACTTGAAGGACTACCCGGGCGCCGAGGGCAAAACCATTTCGATGGCGATCGCGCTGGCACCGGAGACCTATTACCCGCTCGCCACGGTGTACGAAGACGCCGGCCGCCAGCTCGACCTGGCGAAGGCAGCCGACAAGGACTGCATTTATCTGCTGGGCCGAATACTCGAGTGGCGGCACTTGAGCGACGCCGCGGAACTGAAGGACACGGTCACCCGCTTGATCCACGATTTCCGCATGTCGAAGCAGTTCCTGTATCAATTACGCAGTTTCTATCGCCGCGACGCGTATTCCGAGGGGGAGGCCGCGACCGAGCGCACGTGGCGCTTTCAGCGGCGGTTCAATCGCATTCTGAGCGGCACGCGCGACCGCGAATTTCAAAAACTGCGTAGCCACATCATCAATGAAATAGTCGGCAAGAAGTCCGCGGAAGTGAAACTGCGGCCCGCCGGCCTGGTGGCCCTGGAATGGGCCAGACTAGTGACTGAGGTTTAGGACATGCCACAAGAGCAGGAACCGAAAAAGGAAAGCCGTCCTCCGCGCGAAGGCGGGGGCCCTCCCCGGGAAGGTGCGGGGGCCCCCCGGGAAGGTGGAGGACCGCCTCGTGGCGGCCCGCGCGGCGACCGTCCGCAGGGCGGGCCACCGCATCGCGAAGGCGGCGATCGTGGGGACCGCGGAGATCGCGGCGACCGGCGCGGTTTCGACCGCGGACGGCCGGAAGGACCACCGGAAATCGAGCTCGAAAAGCTGATCGGCGACAGCCTCTATCTGGATAACCAGGCGCATGCTGTGGTCAGCCGTATGCGCGACATGGATTCCGGCACCAAGAGCCAGCTGCGGCGACTTTATAGCGCCGTACGGCGCGCCGTCCGCGCGCCCGAAAGCGAGCGGCAGCACGAGTTCGTCATGCTGCGCGCCCGTCTGGCCTATACCATTGCGCGGCATGGTCTGCGCAGCCTCGATCAGCTGGAAAAACTGCTGCTCCAGGTGACGCGCCGCAACGATGCCCGCGGATACGAACGGTTCAAGGATCTTTTCGAGGCCATCGTGGCCTACAACGAGTAAAGCATGAGCGCACATACCTCTCAAACTGAGTTGAAACTCGTCGGCAAGCTGATTTTGGAAGGCGAGATGACATGCGAGACCGGTCTGCACGTCGGTGCGGGCAAAGGATCGCTGGAGATCGGCGGCTCCGACAATCCCGTGGTCAAGGACGCGTTCGGCCGGCCGTACGTGCCCGGCAGTTCGCTGCGCGGCAAAATTCGCTCACTGCTGGAGCAGACCTCCGGCTTGGCGATTCCTTCCGAACTGGTGTTCCTCTCGCGCCGTAAGGGGCAGGAAGTGCGCATTCATCAGAGCGACCGGCCCGACGACGAAATTTGTCTGCTCTTCGGCCGCAATCCGGGACGCATGGAGCGCGTGCAGGGCGAGACGCTGGAAACGTCGCAGGCTACCCCAGCGCGCCTCGCGGTTTTCGACGCGCCGCTCGATCCCGAGAGCATCACCGCGCAAATGCGCGAGAATCTCGACGACGAGCTCACCGAAGTGAAGAGCGAGAACGCCATTGACCGCATCACCTCGCAGGCCAATCCGCGCACCCTCGAGCGCGTTCCCGCGGGCGCGCGCTTCAAGACGCGCCTGGTGATGGACGTGCTCTGCCCGGAAGACGCTCCGCTATTCCTGCGCGTGCTGGAAGGCCTGCGCCTGCTCGAAGACGATACGTTGGGCGGCGGCGGATCGCGTGGCAGCGGGCGGGTAAGCTTCTCCAAGCTGCGCCTGGTATGGCGCGGCAAGAATCACTACGCCACCGGCGCTGCGGAGAAAGAGATTAGCGCGGGAGCCACGCTGGCGGCCATTCAGACTGCCGTTACGGCATCGAACTTTTCCTTCCTGAACGAGGAGTAATGAATCCGGGACTGGTAGTGAAACTCCGTCCCTCCGGCCCATGGCGTATCGGGCCGGACTCGGGCGCGCGCAACCGGGTCGACGTGATTTATCACAGCGACTCGCTCTACTCGGCGGTTACGGCGGCGATGTCGCGGCTGGGCTGGCTGGAGGAGTGGCTCGACGCTACGGCGCGCACCGGGTCGCCGGCAGTCTCGTTCAGTTCGTGCTTTCCCTATCTCGACGACATGGTCTTCGTAGTTCCGCCGCGCACTATCTGGCCGCCGGCATCGCCCTCCGCGAGAGCGGCGCGGGTTCGCTGGAAGAGCGCGCGCTTCGTGCCGCTGACGGTGGTGCAATCCATCCTGGCCGGCCAGCGGCTGGACGAGAATCAGTGGAGCATCGACGGTCCGAGCGATTGCCTGGTGCCGCTGGGAAAGCCGGGACCGTTTCGCACGGCGGTGCGTTCGAATGCCGGCGTGGACCGTCTGACCGGAGCCAGCGAACGGCACTCGACGGCATGCATGGAGTTTCGCCCCGGGTCGGGGCTGTGGACGGTGGTTTCGTTCGCCGACGAGGCTGCGCAGGAGACGTGGTCCGAGAAGATTAAAGCGGCGTTTCGTTTGCTGGCCGACACCGGATTCGGCGGCGAGCGATCGCGGGGCTGGGGGCGGTCGGAATCTCCCGAGTTCACCGAGGGAATGCTGCCGGATTTGATTTTGCCGGTGCCGACTGAAAGCGCGGCAGCGCCCGAGCCGGTGGAAGGCGCCGAGGCGTCAGTCATCGCCCCACCATCCGTGGCGCCGCTCGTGGTAGAACCTGAGGCCCCCGCTGAGGAATCCGCGCTCTTACCGACCGTCGACGCCTTACCGCCAGTCGAACTCTTACCGCCCGTCGACCCATTACCGGCCGTCGAACTCTTACCGGCCGTCGAACTCTTACCGAGCCGCGACCGTGAGGGAGCGGTCCCGGAACCCGACGCACCAGCCCCGGAGTCCGAGCCCCAAATGAGCCGCGACCGCGAGGGAGCGGTGCCGTTACCCGACGAGTCACCGGAGACTGCCCCAGATCCCGTCGTGGTAATGACGGCACCCCCGGCGGAATCGCCTGCCCTCGAAGCAGCAGCCGAACCCGTGAGTGAAGCTGTACCCGCCGCCGAATCGGCCATGGCGGCAGCCGAGGCGGAATCCCCGCATGCGCCCGAAGCGCCTGCGGAGCCGCAAGACCCTGCCGTAGCAACTGCGCCCCAGCCGGCTATCGAGCCGGAACCGGTCGAGACGCCCATCGCCGAGCCCATAGCCGTAGAACCCCAGTCTCCCTCAGCTCAGCCTCAACCCGAGCCGCTGCTTCCAGCAGGCGCACCCTCGCATCCGCACTGGCTTCTCTCGCTTTTCACGCCCGCGCCCGCCGACTCTGTGGACTGGCGCCGCGGCAACTACACCGTGCTCCCGCGCGGTGGACGCGTCGACAGCCCCGCCGGATCGGGCGAGTTGAAAAAACAGATTCAAATGGTGGCGGAGGGCTCGGTGCTGTATGCCGAGACGCCGCCGCGCGGGTCGGCCGCCGACGTGGCGCCCGACGGCTTCGCCCATCCGGTATTTCGGGCCGGGTTCGCGGTGGCCATTCCGCTGCCAGAGGTGAGATGATGCGCTATCGCGTCACATGCCTGACCCCCACATTGGTCGGAGACGGCCGCCGGCTCAGTCCCATCGACTACATGGTCTGGAAGGATCATGTCAACGTACTCGATCAGTGGCGCATTTTCCGTCTGCTCGCCAAGGGACCGCGCCTGGACAATTACCTCACGCAGCTCAAGAACGCCGAGAAGCTGGATTTCGCGTCCTGGGGCGGATTCGCGCAGAATTTCGCCGGCCGCCGCATTCCTTTCGAGAACGCCGCCTACTCCGTCTATTGGAACCGCGCAGCGGGAGATAGTCTGCACATCCCGACTTTCGCCGCCGGGGCATCGGGGCCGTATCTGCCCGGCACCGCCATCAAAGGCGCGCTGCGCACCGGCATGGTGTTCGCCAACTGGCGCGACGGCATGCTGCAGGATGTCGCCAGCCGGGTCAAGGTCGATCGCCCACCGCGCCGGCCGGCGGAATCGGTGGAAGAGCAGGCTCTCGGGCCGGCCGGGACCAATCGTATGCGCTTCGTGGGCGCGGGCGATTCCACTCCCGTCGGCAACACCAGCTTCAAGGTCTACCTGCTGCGGACATCGACGCTGCAGCCACGCGGTGGCAACTTCGCGCTCGGCTGGAAGCAGAGTCCGCGCGGCACGGTGGACGGCGCCCGCCCCGACGAAAGCACGCCGACCTTCGCCGAAATGGCCGTCCCCGGCACGTCATTCACGGGCATGTGGAACGAGAAGAGTCTGTTCCAACAGCCGGAGATCAGGCGATCCATCCGCTGGCCGGAAGTGACGCGCGCGCGCATTTTCGAATCGGTGAATGTCTACGCGCAAGGGCTTCTGGCATTACAGCGCCAGTACGCCTCGTGGGCCGGGATGGGACTGCTCGACAAGAGTCTCGAAGAGCTGGAGCAGAAGCTGGCCGACGCCCGTCAAAAGGGCGCGTGCATTTTCCCGCTCGGATGGGGCGGCGGCCTCAGCATGAAGAGCGCCTGGCTCGACACCACCAACGCCGATTACCGGCAAATACTGGAGCAATACCAGATCTACAATCGCGCCCTGGCCACCAATCTGCCTTTCCCCAAGACGCGGCGAATCGTGTTCATGGGGAATCGTCCGGCGACCTTGCCGGGATGGGTGGAACTCAGCGTCGAGGGGTAACTCGCCGGTCTCCTCTCGCGATAGGATGAATTGAGGCCATCCGATGACGCTGACTATTGACCTGTCGGAGGAACAGACTGCCGCACTAGCTGCCAAAGCGCGCGCCCGGGGTGTGTCGGCGGAAGAGTACGTGCGCCAGGTGCTGGCACAACATCTGGCGCCAAATTGGCTGCAAGAGTCTTGGGCAAGTTCTGAGCGCGCGGGACTCGACCGGCTTTCGACAGACGAGATTGACGCGGAGATTGCCGCAGCCCGCAAAGCCAGGCATGAAGTCCGATCGCAGCCCGGCTCATGATCCGGGTCGTTCTCGATACCAACATTGTCGTCTCGGCGTTGCTGCAACCTCTCGGACCTCCGGCACAAGTTCTTGTACTGGCCATTAGCGGGGCGCTCCAACTTTGTGTCAGCGGGCCGGTCTATGCGGAGTACGAAGAGGTGATCAGCCGCCCCAGATTTCATCGCACCGCAGAGGTTATCTCGGGTGCGCTCCGGGCCGTCCGTGAGAATAGCCTGTGGGTTCGGCCGACTGAAACCGTGCGGGCCTGTTCCGACCCGGATGACGATATTTTCCTCGAATGCGCTCAGGCTGCTGAAGCAGCTTATTTGGTGACCGGCAATTTGAGGCATTTCCCTGAGTCGTGGAAGCGGACTAGAATCGTGACCGCCAGGCAACTACTCGATCTCCTTTCGGGTGCGAGCGAACAGCGCCTGCTGTTCCCTTAATCACCGCATCAACGCCGCGAACCAGTAGACTGTCGCCAGCGTGCAGAAGAGGCTGGTCAATAACGCGTGGCCGGTAATCATCGCGTTACCCTGTGGCCAGTCGCGGTGATCGTACCAGAAGAGATCGACGAGCACCCGAATCGTCCAGAACGCCGCGATGAATCCGGCCACGCAGCGCACTGCCGGTTCACCCGCGACGAATTCGTCGTGCAATCGCCACGTTACGGCGGCGAAGCTCACAATGCAGACCAGGATGTAGAGTCCATACACCCAGAAGATCTTCTGGTTGAACCTCGTGAGCTTCGCGATATCCTCCTTCCAGCCCAAGCGTGAGGGCGCCTGGAAGCTGGCGATCAAGATCAGCAGGTGGCCGATCGCAGCGGCGTAGAGTGCGTACGATAAATACGAGCTCAGCGTATTTTGCGCGATGAGCGCGTGGAGCCAGCGATAGAATGGCAGGATTAGCGCGCGCCGAAACGGCCAATGAAAGAGCCAGGGCGCGGGAGCAAGCAGCCAAAACCAGGTCCACGCCCGATTGACAATCCGGAACCGCTCCTCGATGGCAACCAGCGCCCCCTGCAACAGAAAGTAACCGAGCGGCAATCCCCATCCGCCGCCTGCCTGGAAACTCAGTGCCGCCTCGTGTAGCAGACCGGAAACTGCGAACACCGCGAATCGAGCGCCACTCTTGCCTAGATGGCGATGCAACGGCCGTAAGAAAAGGCGCTGATTCATCTCGACGAATGCCAGATTCCAGCGACGGCCCCAGAATTCGCCCAGAGATCGGGCGGCCCAAGGGCGGTCGAACAGCAACGGCACGCCGAAGCCTGCCCATCGCAGCAGCCAAGGGAGCACATCGCCGATTCCCAGGTGGACCGTTAAGAGAAGTGCCAGGATGCCGGCGAACCCGAGAACTTCGCCGGGGATGTGCGGCGCGTATACCGCGAGGAGGATGACGGATGCGGCACCGAGGGACATACGCGCCCACGCCCCGAGGAAGCGTCCGGAGTCGATGATTTGAGGTGTCCGCCGCTCGCAGAAGCAGTCGGGAACTACACCCGGCCAGGCGAAGACGAACGCCGGCAGACCGGCTCCTCGGGGACGGCGGCGCGTCAACAATGCTACGGCCTTCAGCGCCAGTACTCCTCCCACTGAGGCGAGCGCTAATCGAAAGGCCGGCGAGACATTGTTGAACATGTTCAGTTTTAGTATGGACGCGAAAGTCCCCGCCGTCAAGCGTTTTTTGAACGCGTTCAGAAGATCATTCTATTCGCAACTTTGGAGGCTTTCGGACTGCTCCACACCGGCCTTCCGCAGCTCCGCCATGAACGTCACCGGATCCACGGCATCGGCCAGGTAATGGACACCCGGCTGGACGCGCTTCTCCTCCGCGATCAGCGTGGCAACGAGGGCCGGCACAACCCCGTTCATCCAATAATCGCGCTGTTCCCGGAATACGATCCGGCTGTCGAGAATCATCCTGCGCCCTTTAGAACGCCCCCGCACCTGAGCTACTACGAAGCCGCGAACCGGAAGGCGATTTCGGTCGAAAACGCCGCGTAGCAAACCAACGCCCGTCCGCTCGGACAGAGGCAGCAAGGCGATCGCCATGGCGGCCGCTGCATTGCGAATTCCGGCCAAATACGTGTACGTGAAAACGTCGCAGTCCTTCAGCCGGCGCCCCACCTCGTCCAGCTCCGGCATGGAATACAAGCTGAAGCGGCCGCGGCCGATGGGCTCGACCAGGTCGAATTTGCCCGATGCCTCCGACATTTTGGCGGCAACCCACCGCCCCTTGTGGAAGTGGCCGGGCTTGGGCATGCCGGTATGGTGAAGATGCCACACGCCATCGCGCAAGGCGTTGTCGGACCACTCGCCGGAATCGGAGAAATAGATGTGCATCGAGTCTATGGAATCCATTTGGGCGCTCGCCTGCGTGTGTGTGTAGACGGGAAGAAGCTCCGTTATCCCGGGTATCCACCCGGCAGAAACAACGCACGACAATCCCAGCCCGGCCATCTCCGGGCTATACGGAAGCATCGCCTCTCTCACCAGCGCCAAGCCTGCGAGATCGACGTAGTGGCAGCGGCTTCGAAAGGCAGCTTGGGCCACGCGATCGCGCAGAGCCTTCACCGGACCGGCGCAAGTGATGACGATCAAGCACCGCCGGCAAAAATCGTCCAGCGAGCGCGCATCGAGAACGTCGACACGCACACCCTTCGCCGCGTCGCGTCCGCCGATAAGGACCTCTCCGTCGCCGCTCTTCCGCAGTTCGGAGACTACGACGCTTCCGGTAGCGCCATAGCCGCCGATCACTCCGAATACCGTCATAGCGCCGTCTCCACCATCCGCAGCCGCAGCTCGCGCAAGTCCCGCAGCAGCACGTCCGGGCGCTCGCGCACCAGTTCCTCGACGGGCGTGATTCCCGTTTGCACCGAGATCGCGCGGATGCAGTTCGCATGTGCCGCGACGATATCCGACGTCGCGTCGCCAATCAGTGAAATGGGGGCGTCGCGTGCGATTAGCTTCTCGCGGTGCGCCCGGCGGATAGCGAGCTTCGCCAGGCCGGCGCGAGTCTTGGCCATTTCGCCGAATGCGCCGAAGCGGAAATAGTCGCGCAGCCCCGCGCGCTCCAGCTTGCGCCAGCCGATCCGCGTCAAATTCCCGGTCACCAGGGCCAGCAGGATATTGCGGCGCGTCAACCGATCGAGCACCGTCCCCACTCCGGGGCAATGCTTGTCATGCAGCTCGGGGCAGACACGAAGGTAATAGCGCTCGGCGGCACGCATGATTGCAGGCATCGTCTCACGGATTACGGATGCCTTGGCGCCGGCGCGCCGCATCATAGCCGCCAGTATGACCGGATCGAGCATGCCCTGAACCGGGATTCCCTCGGTGGTGGTTTCCAGGCCAGTGACGCGGCGGATGCCCTCCACCAGCGCCTCGCGGTGGTGCGGGCCGGCACGGCGGGTGAGCGTGCCGTCGATATCGAAGAGGACCAGCGCTTTGTAGCTCAATAGAAATCATACGCCGGTACAATGGTTTTGTGCAGATGGCGAAATTCCGCGTGGGCCTGGTCCAGATGGCCTGCGGCGTGGACCCCAACGAGAATCTGGCGAAAGCCGAGTGGCGCATTCGCGAAGCGGCGGCCAAAGGCGCGCAAATTATCTCCGTGCAGGAGCTGTTCCGGTCGCAGTATTTTTGCCGAGAAGAGCGCGCCGACCTGTTCGATCTGGCGGAGCCGATTCCAGGCCCCACTAGTGAGAGCTTCACGCGCCTCGCGCGCGAGTTGCAAGTAGCGATCGTCGGCTCGGTCTTCGAACGCCGCGCCGCCGGCGTCTATCACAACACCGCCCTGGTAATCGACGCCGATGGCGCGTTTCTCGGCATCTATCGCAAGATGCACATCCCCGACGATCCGCTTTACTTCGAGAAATATTACTTCACGCCCGGCGATCTGGGATTCCGCTGCTTCGATACCCGCTATGCCCGTATCGCACCGCTGGTTTGCTGGGACCAGTGGTACCCCGAAGCGGCGCGTCTGGCCGCGCTGGGCGGCGCGCAAATTCTGTTTTACCCCACCGCCATCGGCTGGCATCCTTCGGAAAAGGCGGAGTTCGGCAAACAGCAGCACGATTCCTGGCGCACCATCCAGCGCTCCCACGCCATTGCCAACGGCATTTACGTCGCGTCGGTGAATCGCGTGGGCTACGAAGGCCCGCCCGAAAAAGGCATCGAATTCTGGGGCGGATCGTTCGTCTGCGACACGCACGGCCAGATCATGGCCGAAGCGTCGCACGATGCCGAAGAGATTCTGGTGGTGGAGTGCGATCCGCGCACCATCGAGGACACACGCCGCAACTGGCCGTTCCTTCGCGACCGGCGCATCGACGCCTACGGTCCTATTCTGAGCCGGGTGATCGATTGAAGAGCGAGACCCCGCGCCAGCGCGGCTACCGCATGCCCGCGGAGTGGGAGCCGCATGAGGCCACGTGGATCGCCTGGCCGCACAATCGCGACGACTGGCCCGGCCGCTTTGCGCCCATCCCGTGGGTATATGCCGAGATCGTGCGCAAGCTCAGCCGCGTGGAGAAGGTGCGCATCCTGGTGGAGAGCCTCGCGGAGGAATCGCGCGCCCGCGCGGTGTTGCGTAAAGCCGGCGCGATCATGGAGGCGGTCGAGTTCGTTTCCTGTCCCACCAATCGCGTCTGGACCCGCGATTTCGGCCCGATCTTCGTCAAGAGTCGCCGTGCGGAAGTAGCGCTCACCGGCTGGCGATTCAACGGCTGGGCCAAATACGATGACTGGAAGAAGGACGTTCTGGTGCCCGCCACGCTGTCGAAGCACCTGCGATTGCCGCTGTTCCAGCCTGCAATGGTTCTCGAAGGCGGCAGCATTGACGTCAACGGCGCCGGCCTGCTGCTCACTACCGAAGAGTGCCTGCTGAGCGAGGTGCAGCAGCGCAATCCCGGGATGACGCGCCGCGAGATCGAGCGCCACTTCCGCGACTATCTGGGGATCGAGAGCACGATCTGGCTGGCCAACGGTATCGCCGGCGACGACACGCACGGGCATGTGGACGACCTGGCGCGCTTCGTCTCCGCTGACACGGTGGTGGTGGCGTCGGAGACGGACCGCTCCGACGCCAATTACGCGCCGCTACGGGAAAATCACGCCCTGCTGCGGGCCGCCGGCCTAAACGTGGTGAAGCTCCCTATGCCGCGTCCGCTGGTGTTCGCTGGACAGCGTCTCCCCGCCAGCTACGCGAATTTCTATATCGCGAATGGGCTGGTTCTTGTCCCCACATTCAACGATCCCAACGACCGCGTCGCGCTCACCACGCTGGCGCGCCTGTTTCCCGATCGCGAAGTCACGGGCATCAATTGCACCGAGCTGATCTGGGGACTGGGAGCGCTGCACTGCATGACGCAGCAGCAACCACGGCCAACCTAGAATAAATGCCGCAAATTACGCTACCCTGATACGCAATGTCCCGTGATACGTTTACGCCGGCCGAACGGGCCGTCTTCCGGCGCCTCCCTTCCCCCGAAAAGATTCAGCGATTCCTCGACGACCTGGCCTATAACAAGGAGCCGGGCGGAGCCACGTGCCGTTCGCCGAGGCGCGTGCTGCGCGACCTGACGGGCCACTGCATGGAAGGAGCGTTGTTCGGCGCGGCGGCGCTGCGCATGCTCGGTTATCCGCCGCTGCTTCTCGATCTGGAGGCAGTCCACGACGACGATCACGTGCTGGCCATCTTCCGGACGCGCGGTTGCTGGGGCGCGGTGGCGAAATCGAATTATTCCGGCCTGCGCTACCGGGAGCCGGTGTATCGCACACTGCGCGAACTGGTGATGTCGTATTTCGAGCACTACTTCAACCTGCGCCGGGAGAAAACGCTGCGCAATTATTCGCGCCCGGTGAATTTGGGCCGCTTTGACCGGATCGGCTGGATGACCGCCGAAGAAGACGTCTGGGCGATTCCCGAATACCTCTGCACCGTCCGCCATACCCCGGTAATGCCGTCACGGCTGGTGCCCCATTTAGGCCGCGTGGACGCGCGCCTGTTCGCGGCTGGATTACTCGGGCGGGCGGTGTAGCGGGTTGTGGGACATGGTTCAGCTTTGCTTCAGCTTGTCCAAGCGACAGTCGCCGCAGACAGCGCCAGAGAAACTTGTTGGCCGGCGGTGAAAGCCGGCTGGAGGGCGAGCTCCGCTCGCCGGACAAGCTAAAGCATGTCCCACGTCTTACTTCGCGACTTCGAAGGCCAGCAGCACATTGCCCGGCAGACCGCCGGTGTTGGCGTAGCCGGAATTTACGTACACCATGCCGTCGGCCACAGTCGGTCCAGTGCCGCTGAACGATCCGCCGCGCGCCGCGATTTTGTTGACGGTCGGGAATTCGCGGTTGGTATCGAAATCCCAAACGATCTCGCCGTCGGCCATGCGGTACGCCCGCAGATGGCCGTCCATCGATCCCGAAAACACCACGCCCGGTACGGCCGTGGCCGGCGCCAGTTGGGCCGGCGAACATCCCCGCTGCCCGGCGCAGGAGGGCTTAGGCGCCGGTGTCTTCCAAACCACTTTGCCGGTTGCGGCGTCCAACGCGAAGAGTCCGCCCGCGGTGGGTGAGCCCCAGTCCGAGAGCGGCGCGAAGACCACTCCTTCGCTGGCGGCCATACCCCACTCCACGCCGCCGAGCTTTCCTCCCATGCCAATCCGCGTCTGCCACACGATCTTGCCACTCCGGTCAGGATCGAGCCCATGCACCATGCCCGATTTCTGGCCCGCCACCAGCATCTGCTTCCCGCCGCCCAAGTCGACGAGTATCGGGGAGGAGCCGAAATCCACGTCCTCGCCGGCATTGTCGGGACAATTGCCTGTCGGAATCTTGCCTCCGCAGCCCCAGTTGAACATATCGAGCGTCGCCTGTTGGGTCCAGCGGATCTCGCCGGTCCCAAGATCCATTGCCACGATCGCGTCCGCAGTCTTGACCGGCGGATCGGAGTACCCGTTGCCGGTAGCGACATAGAGCACGCCCCGTTGGAGATCGAGGGTCGGGGAAGACCACACCGTGGCCCCGGAAGGGCCGTAATATTGCACACCCTTGTCACTGCGTTTCGTCGGCTTGGCTTCCGGTGTGGTGAAGGTGCGCCAGATTTCTTTTCCGCTCCCGGCGTCGAGCGCTACCACATTTCCCCGGAAGGTGCAGCAGGGATACTGCGGCTGCGAGCCGGCATTTTCTTCCTGCGATGCGATAGGGACATAGAGCCGGCCGGCGTGCAGTTTGGGTGTCCCGGTGATGCGCGTGAAGGGCTGCGAATCGAGCTTCTTCTGCCAGATCGGCTCTCCGGTGTCGGCATTGAGCGCGTAGAAATTGGAATCCAGATCGCCTACATAGGCGCGCCGGCCGGGCCCGATCACCACCGCCGCGCGCACCAGCGTCTGCGCCTGAAACATCCAGTAGATGCAGCCGCTGCGGGCGTCGAGCGCGTACACCGTTCCGTCATTGCTGCCCGTGTAAAGACGACCATCGACAATGGTTGGCTGGCCGAACGCCGTCGTGCCATTGGGAAATCCGAACGCCCATTTCAAGCGCAGTCTGCCCACGGTACCCGGGTCGATCAGCGCCGCCGCGGCCGGCTGGAAGCGCGTGTTCCAATCGTCCACGCCCCATCCGTTCCATGCCGATCCCGGCGTGGGTTTGGCATCGGCCGGACAGTGGCCGCCCATCGGCGGCGCGACAGTCGAGTCCACTTTGCCCAGATAGCGCGCCACCGCTTTCCGCTCGTCGGCCGTGAGCGAAGCGCCCTGCGCTTTCATGACGCCGGATTCGAGCGATTTGAGAATGCTCTCCCAGGGGATGGATGCCATCGCGTCGGGCAGCGGCGCATGGGCGCCGCTGTTGGGAGAATGGCAGCGCTGGCAATGCTGCATGAATACCCGAGTGGGCTCCTGCGCGTTCAGCAATAAGACGGGAAAACAGGCAACAAGCAACAGGCGCGACACGTGGCGGCCCTCCCCTCGGTCAATGCTATCACGCGGTCTGTCAGGCCCTGCGCCGCGCCCGGATCACTTCAATCAGTGTGGGTAGAATCGAGGCGAAAATAATCGCCAGGATCACCTTGTCGAAGTTGCGCCTTACGAACGGCGTGCCGCCGAGCTCATAGCCCAGCATCGTCAGCAGCGTCACGGAACCCAACCCGCCACAAATGCTGAACGGCAAGAATCGCATGTAAGGCATCCGCCCCACGCCGGCCATGAATGCGGCGAAGCTCCTCACGATGGGCAGAAAGCGGGCGAATAGAATCGTCTTCCCGCCGTATCGTTCGTAGAACGCCTGCGTGCGGACCACGTATTCCTGCTTGAAGAAAAGAGAGTCCTTACGCGAGAAGATCCGCGGCCCGGTTTGCCGGCCCAGCAAGTAGCCGGTGGAATCTCCGATGATTGCCGCCAGCACGAGAAGTGCGATCACCAGAGCGATGTTCGACTGGCCCGCTCCCACCACGACTCCCACCGTAAACAGCATGGAGTCCCCCGGCACGATGATCCCCACCAGCAGACCGGTTTCCGAAAAAACGAGACCGAACAGCGCCGCATATCCCGGCCAACTGGAAAGCAGCGTGCCGAGGAGCTGAATGAGCCTGTCCGGATTGTAGAGCGACCTTAAAAAGTCGACGATGTCGTACAGCATGCGTTAGCTGCCGGAGTGGAAGCTCGCTACGATGCGCTGCACCACTTCAGGGTGTAGCTTCACCACGCCCTGGCGCTCCAACTCGGATACCAGGCCCGCTTCGAAGATGGTGTTCCGTTCGCGCGCCTTATCTCCTTTGAGGGACTCGACAATCTGGCCGCGCTGCTCCGGCAGTTTCGACATGTCGGGGTCGGCGCGCTGCACCACTTTCGCCACCACTGTACTGTCCGCCATGGGAATGGGATTCAGTACGGCGCCAACCGCGTCGCCGAACGCCTGATCGAAATAGTTCGCCGAGCCGAGGCCGTCCACGCTACCCTGCCGCTTGAACAACTCCGTGGTCTTCACTTCCAACCCCATCGCCTTCGCGGCCTTGGCAAGATCGCCCCCGTTGGCTCTGGCGGCATTCGACAATTCCGTCGATTTGTCCCGCACCATTTTCGAGAGCCTGAAGTTGACCATGGCGTCATGGACCTGGCTCTTCACTTCCTCGAACGTCGCGGGATGCGCGGGCAGAACGGCCGTGACTTCGGCAATCGCTACTTTATTGGCGGCCGGCGAAACGGGCTGCGATACGTCACCCTTTTTCAGGCTGGCGATTGCCTGGTCGAAATCCGCGCTGGCTCCCACCCCGGGAACGGGTTGTCCGGGCACCACGCCATCGGCGTGAAAGACCTCCATGCCAAGCTCCGCGGCCACCTTATCGGGATGATCGGGATCTTTCTGGAGGGCCGCCTGCGCTTTATCGGAGATCGTCTGCATCGTGCCGGTCACGCGCTGCTGCTTCCACTGCGTGGCGAGCTGGTCCTTCACTTCCGCAAAAGGCTTCAAGCGGGCATCTTCGTGCGCCAGCACCTGGAGGATGTGGTAGCCATATGCCGATTTCACGGGATCGCCGATCACCATCGGCTTTTGCGAAAACGCCGCTTTCTCGAACACCGGGTCCATCTGTCCGCGAACCACGTTGTCGTATTCTCCGCCCTTGGAGGCCGAGCCGGGATCTTCGGAGTTCTTCTTGGCCATTTCGACGAAATCGGCGCCGGCGCGGAGTTGCTTCACCAAGTCTTCGGCCTTGGCCTTGATCTTGGCGTCGTCGCCCGCCGGTTTGCCCTGCGTCATCAGCAGGATGTGACGCACGTTCACGTGTTCCGGACTGCGGAAATTGGCTTGGTTCTGGTTATACGCCACCATCAAATCGGAATCCGTGGGATTCAGACTCTGCGAGATCTTGTCGCCATCGGCAACCAGAATCACCAGATTCCTGCTTTCCGGATCCTGGTACTGCGCAGAATTGGTCTTGAAATACTGCTGCATGTCCTCGTTCGAGGGCTCCACTTCTTTCTTGAACTTGTCCTGCGAGAGTTTCACGTACTGCAGCTGGATCTGATCGTTCTTCTTGCGGTATTCCTTCTCAACTTCGGCCGGAGTCACCACCGAACCCTCGATGGCCACCTCGCGCAGCTTGCCAATGAGCATGGTCCGCTTCAAGTCCGATTCGAACTGGTCGATGGTCACGCCCTGCTGCCCCAGCATGGCGGCGTAGATGTCTTTGCCGACGAACTTACCGTCCGGAAACAGGTTGGGCATGTTCTGCCGCAAATAGTCCGCCACGTCCTGGTCAGAAACCTGCAAGCCAAGCTTACGGGCCTCCCACTCCATGGCGCGGTCATTGACCATCGTCTCGATCATCTGCGGCACATAGTTGGGAATGATTTCCGCGGGGATCTTCTGGCCTCTGGTCTGCGTCTGGATCGACCGGCGGGCTTCCGCCTCGGTGATCTCGGTGTTGCCGATCTTGGCCACCACCGGGTCAGTCCCGCCGGAGCCCGAGTTGTAGTTGGGCACCAGGTATAAGAGCATGGAGGCAGAGACCAGCACCAGGATGCCGCCCATCACATATCTCTTGGCCTTCTGAGAGTTAAACAGATCGAACATTTACGTGCGTACTCCTAGTCGTCAATAAAACAGGGGGAAATACCAGTATAGGCTATGAAGAACTGGCGGTGGGATACCCGCTACCGGGACCACCGGGACCGCTCCCTCACGGCCGCGGCTCGGTAAGAGTTTGCGTTACCGAGCCGCGCGCGTCAGCAAGCGGATTCGACCGCACCGACAACTACGTGCCCACCACGCCCACCAGCGGACTGCTCGCGCTGGCATACAGCTTCTTCGGCATGCGGCCCGACTCGTACGCCAGGCGACCGGCCTCGGTAGCCAGCTTCATGGCGCGCGCCATCTTGAGCGAATCGTCCGCCGCGGCGATGGCAGTGTTCATCAGAATGCCGTCGGCGCCCAGTTCCATGGCTACCGCGGCATCCGACGCCGTGCCCACTCCGGCATCCACAATCATGGGAACTTCCGTGATCATCTCGCGCAAAATGCGCAGATTGACGGGATTCTGCACCCCCAGTCCCGATCCGATGGGAGCGGCCAGAGGCATCACCGCGGCGGCGCCGGCATCGATCAGCCTGCGCGCGTTCACCACGTCGTCATTGGTGTACGGCAACACCACGAATCCTTCCTTCACCAGCACACGGGTGGCTTCCAGCAGGCCGGCATTGTCCGGGAACAGCGTTTTTTCGTCGCCGATGACCTCCAGTTTCACCCAATTGGAGAGACCCACTTCGCGGCCGAGGCGGGCTGTGCGGATGGCATCGTCGGCGGTATAACAGCCGGCGGTATTCGGCAGAATGAAGAGCTTGGTGCGGTCGATATAGTCGAGAAGCGATTCCTTGGAGCGGTCCGTGAGGTTGACGCGGCGCACGGCCACGGTCACCATCTCGGCGCCACTGGCCTCGTGGCAGCGCTGCATTTCCTGAAAACTGCGATATTTTCCGGTCCCCACGATAAGGCGCGAGGAAAACTCGCGGCCCGCGATCGTCAATTTGTCCGACATCCCTTCATTGTAGCGGGGCGGAAAGGTAGTGCATCAGCACCAGGTAACCGGTGGAAATCAGGAACGACGATACCAGTGGAATGCGCCAGCTGGGGCGACTGCTTTCGTGCAGGAAATCGGGGATTGACGGGGCCAGTTCGGAATCGGCTGAGGTACGCGGAAGCGGCATAGTTTCCACTCTGGCCGCGGGCGCGGGCGGCGCCATCGCGGTTGGTTCGGCCGGCGCCGGCGGCGCCGCTTCGGACTTCGGGAGGGACTCCGCTATGGGCGGGGCTAGCGCCGGCGGCGGTGGCTCGGCCTTTGTCGTCTCTCGCGGGCCGTTGATGCGGTCGGCCGCCTGCCGGCAAAGAACCCCCATCGCCAGAATTACGTCGAGCACGGACCGTTCGCTCTCCACCAGGCGCTCCCGCAGTTCGGTGAGTTCCCGTTCCTTATGCTGTATCTCGGCGCGGAGCGGCGCCAGTTGTTCCTCGACTTTGGCCGCCGCGGCGGTAACGATGCGCGCTTCCATGGAATGCTCGATTTCGTGGCGCATGTCCGACATTCCCTGCCGGTATTCCTGCCGCATCTCCGCGAAGCGCTTTTCGGTGGTGTCCACTACGCCCAACTGTTGCTGGCGCAGGATGTGCAATTCCTGCCCGACGGCAGTCTGGCTGGAGACCGCGCGCGACACGCTCTCCCGGACCTGACGCAGGTCCTGTTGCAGCGCCGTCCGGAAGTCCGCCGTTTCCTGTCGAAGCTGTTCCGCTACGTCACGGTCTTGCTGGTCAAGACCCTGCATCACCGCCATGCGGGCTTCCAGGTCAGCCAGACGGCGATCGATCTGTCCGGCATGTTCGTGCAGGCGGGCATCCACCGCCCCGATCACCGCTTCCAGCACTTTTTGATCGATAGTGGCGCTGGGCGGCTGGCTGACTGCCGGGGCGCGTGCGGGGGCGGGTGTCGGCGAATGCTCCATCTGTTCCAACCGGCGTTCCATGCTGCTCAACCGGTCGGTGAGAGGGTTAGGCTCGGATCGCGGAAGGGCTTCCGCGGGCCGCAGTGCGGTTTGCGTCAACTTCATCCCAACCGCACCCAGCGCCAGGCCGCCCCCGAAAGTGACTGCCAGGCTCCTCCAGACGGACGAATCGCGACTACTGTCCATATAACATAATGTACAGTAAATGTTTTAGCCTGGAAAGAGAAATCGGGCACTTCCGGGCGTCTGGTGGTATAAAGCACATATGCCGAATTTCGACTACGGACGGGCGGAGCTCATCGATATCGGAAAAGTGCTGACGGCGTACGTGCTGGCGCTGCCGGTCGGATGGTATCGCGAGCGGGAGGCCCATAGTGTGGGTGTGCGCACATTCCCGCTGGTGGCGGCAGCGAGTTGTGGGTTCGTCCTGGTGGCGGTGCCGCTGGGACAGACCGACCTCGCAGCGCAGTCCCGCGTCATTCAGGGGTTGGTGGCCGGCATCGGTTTCATTGGGGGCGGGGCGATTTTGAAGGCTGAAGGCACGAAGAGCTACGTGCACGGCACGGCGACCGCTGCAAGCATCTGGAATTTCGGCGTGGTGGGGGCGGCGGTGGCGCAGAATCGATGGCTTCTTGCTGTTCTTCTGGCCGCGCTCAATCTTTTCGCGCTAAGCGTACTGTATCCGCTGAAAGTTAGGCTGGAAGAACGCAATAAGAGCGGGGGGGATTGCGACTAAAGAACCGCCAAAAAGGGGGCGGAGTGATTATGCGGACCGCCTCGCCGTCATCGCAGCCCGCAGAATCGCGTTGATGCGGGTCGAATAGCCGCTCCCGTATTGCTTCAGCCACGTCAGCACATCCCGATCGAGCCGCACCGCAACTAGCTGTTTCGATTTTGGCCGGAAGGCCGATGCCAATTGCTCGTCCGACAGCAGTGGAATATCCGAGTAGTCGATTTCGGATTCCGGTCGCGCCGCCAGCCGGTCGAGCGCTTCGCGTTGCCGCTTCGCCAGCGGCTTATTCAAAATAGACTCGGCTTTCACGCTTATTCGCCGCGCGGGCCGAGATGATCCGGATGATCTCTTCGCCATTTTCAGCCTCTCTATATACATGCACGACGACGAGAAGGAAGCGGCCACCGACCATTCCTAGTGCGTGCCATCGCTGTTCCCCCTGTTCGTCGACCCTGTCCTCGATGAGCATCATGTTCGGGTCTGCGAACACGCGGGCGGCGATCCTGAAGCCGAACCCGTGCTTCGTTCGGTTGGCCCGATCCTTCGAGTCGTCCCATTCGAACCCCCGCATGTCCGTTATACATATCGTATAACAGTACCTCGCACCCTCGCACAAGACCGGCCGGTAATAGCCGCCGTGGCGCAAACTCTGGCCTCAGGATTCGCAATAATTAGAGAGGGTGGGGGGCTATGCAAGATTTTTCCTTCGACACGCACATTTTCAAAGAGGGCAAGACTTACCTTGCCTTCGTACCTGCGCTGGACATTTCCAGTTGTGGCGACACCGACGAGGACGTGCGTCGCAACATCCGTGATGCCGTGCGCGGTTTTCTGGCGGCAAGCGCGGATCCGGATACGCTGGGCGAAATCCTGGAAGAGGCGGGTTACAGACAGAAAGGCGACGACTGGAGCGCCCCGGAGTTCGTTTCGCTGGATCGCCTCACGATGAGCATCGGATAGGCTCCCATGCCCTCCATTCGGCCGATCCAATTTCAGCGACTCGTCCGAGTGTTCGAGCAGGAGGGCTTTCGGTATAACCGTCAGGTGGGAGACCATCTGATCTACACAAGAGAAGGTTCGAAGCGTCCTCTTGTGATTCCGAAGTACTGGGAAGCGCCTGTTTTCATCATCAAGAATCTGCTTCGAACCGCTGGCGTGGGGCGGGACCGTTACTTGGAAATGCTGAGAAAGGCCCGATCGAGCCGCCGACGTATCTATACAAGAGCTAACTGCTCTTCCGTAGGCTCCGCTCAACAGTACCAGGGCTCCGTCAAATACGGAATCGTCGTCCGCGACACCATCGGTGCGTCGACCGGAAATTCGCCGGCCTCCGCCAGATCCCAGATCTTGCGAAAGATCTCTCGCCGCGATTGCCAGCGCCGTTCCGCCCGCTTAATCGTCTCCTGGATCGACAGACAGAGCGCGTCGAGCCGCGGGTCGGCGTTCTGCCACCGATAGCACAAGCTGCGCGCGTCGAACGGCTGGATGATCGCGCGGATCTCCGGCAATTCCAGCAGCAGCGACCCTTCGGGCAGTAGCAGCCGGATGGCCAGTTGTACCGGTGCGATCTGATCTACCAGGTCGAGCCCGACGAGCGCCCGCAGAAACTCGCGATAGCCCGCGAGCGTCGTCCACGGGGTGAACGGGATGAACGTGGGCGCAAGCGGCAATCCGACGGTGCGCATGGTCCGCAGCGCCTCTTCGAAGCCGGCGCGCGTGTGCCCCTTGGCCAACTTCTCGAGCACCGCGTCATCCAGCGATTCCACCGCGGTAGTCACAAACAGGCAGCCCGTCTCTTTCAGCACCGGCAGCAGATCGCGATGGCGCAGCAGGTGCTCCACCTTGATCGTCACGTCGTAGCTGAGCCGCGGCCACTCGCGATGGAGCGCCTCCACAATTGCCATCGCGTGGCCGGGTCCGTTGAAGAAATCGGGATCGCCGAAAGTGATGTGCTCGGCGCCCGCGGCCACCTGGCGCCGAATATCCTCCAGCACCACGTCGGCCTGCACGATGCGGAACAGCCCGCGATACACGGGCACCACGGGGCAGTGCCGGCAAAGATGCTTACAGCCGCGCGACGCCTCGGTATATCCCACGCGCCGCGTCGCGTCTTCGATGCGCAGTTGGGCGTACGCGCCCAGCGGCGGCAGCCCCGACCGGTCGGGCACCAGGAACTGCTGCCGCGCCATCGAGATCAACGGCTCCGGCTGGCGGTACGGCCGCTCGCCCTCGCGGGTGACGCTCAGGCGGCGCGCCAGATCGCGCAGTCCTTGCTCGAATTCGCCGCCGATTACTGTCGATACTCCGGCCCGCCGCAGCAGCGCGTCGTTGAGCGGCGCGTACAATCCGTAGCCGCACAGATGCGCCCGCGGATTGAGTTCGCGCACTCGGTCCACCACTTGCTGGAAAAGTCGCGTGGCGGTGTGCATCGGCAGAAAAAAGGCGATCAGGTCGGCCTCCGCGAGGGCCGGCCCGGGCAGCGGACTGCACGACAGGTCCGCCATCGTCACCTCATGGCCGTCGGCGCGAAGCCAAGCTGCCGGCGAGGCCAATCCGAACGGCTGGCGTCCCAGTTCGTACGTCGAAATTAGTACCGCGCGCACTGAATCCATTATGCTTCCCACACCCGGCCCGCCGCATTGATAAAATGAAATCAGTTCATTCCGGCCTCCCCTATGATTTCCGCACCGACCATCGCCGACGAAATTGTCGACCTCAAAAAGCAGCGCAAAGCCATCCTGCTGGCGCATCACTACCAGTCGCCCGAGATCCAGGAGCTTGCCGACGTGATCGGCGACAGCTTGGAATTGGCCCGCAAGGCGCGCGAATTCTCGGGCGACGCCATCGCGTTCTGCGGCGTCTGGTTCATGGCGGAAACGGCCAAGGTGCTCAATCCCGAGCGCATCGTGGTAGTGCCCGACCGCGAGGCCAGCTGCAGCCTGGTGGACGGTTGCCCGGTGGAACCGGTGCGCGAATTCCGCCGTCGCAACCCAGACCATATCATCGTCAGCTACATCAACACCTCCATCGAGGTGAAAGCCGAGAGCGATATTCTTTGCACCTCGCGCAACGCCGTGCAGATTGTCAATTCCATCCCGCGCGAGAAGCCCGTCCTGTTCCTGCCGGACGTCAATCTCGGGAATTACGTGCGCAGGGAGACCGGGCGCGAGAACATGCAGATCTGGCAGGGCTCCTGCATCGTACACGCGACCTTCCCGGCCCGCCGGGTGGCGGCGGCGATCGCCGAACATCCCGCGGCCGAAGTGGTGGCGCACCCGGAATGCCCGGAGTCCGTGCTGGCGATGGCACACTTTGTCGGCTCCACGTCGGCGATCATCCAGCATGTCGCAGGGAGCAGCGCCGACGAATTCATCGTCATGACGGAGAGTGGCATTCACCATTCGCTCGCCAAAATCGCGCCCCACAAGCGCTTCTATTTCGTGGCCAACGAGAACTGCAATTGCAGCGAGTGCCCGTACATGAAGCTCAACACGCTGGAGAAGCTCCGCGATTGCCTGCTCCACCTGGAACCGCGCGTGGAGCTGAGCCGAGAGTTGATGGAGGGCGCGCTCGTTCCGCTCGAGCGCATGCTCGCCGTGAAATAAATGAATTCGCAGCCCCTCATCGACTCCTTCGGACGCGTCCACGACAACCTCCGCATCAGCGTGACGGATCGCTGCAATATCCGCTGCTTCTACTGCATGCCTGAGAGCGAGGTGCGCTTCGAGAAGCGCAGCGAGATCCTCAGTTTCGAGGAGATCGAACGTTTCGCGCGCATCGCCGCGGGGCTTGGCGTCAACAAGCTGCGCGTAACCGGGGGTGAGCCGCTGGTGCGCCGCGATCTGCCCGTGCTCATCCGCAGTCTCGCGTCGATCCCCGGCATTCGCGACCTGGCGCTTACTACCAACGGCGTCCTGCTGCCGGACCTCGCCGCGCCTTTATACGATGCGGGTCTGCGCCGCCTGAATGTGCATCTGGACACGCTCGACCGGGCCCGTTTCGAGCAAATTACGCGGCGCGACGATCTCCCAAAAGTGCTCGCCGGTTTGACCCGCGCCAAAGAACTGGGCTTCCGCATCAAGCTCAATGCCGTGGCAGTGAAGAATCTGGTCGAGCCGGACATCGTGCCGCTGGCGCGGTTCGCTCGCGAGCATGGATTTGAGGTGCGCTATATCGAGTTCATGCCGCTCGACGCGCAGGGCCTGTGGGGCCGATCGAGAGTCCTGCTGGCCGACGAAATGATCGACATGCTGTCGCGTGAGATTGCGCCCCTGGTACCTGTGCCAGACCCCGATCCGCGCGTGCCCGCTACCGAATACGCCTTCGCCGATGGCGGCGGCACCGTGGGATTCATCGCCTCGGTAAGCCGCCCGTTCTGCTTGAACTGCAATCGCCTGCGGCTGACGGCCGACGGCAAGGTGCGCTATTGCCTGTTCGCCATCGAAGAGGACGACGTCAAGTCGCTCCTGCGCTCCTGCGCACCGGATGAGGAGATCGCGGCCCTGGTGCGGCGCAACGTCGCCGGCAAGTGGCTCGGGCACGAGATCAATTCCACCAAGTTCGTCGCCCCGCCGCGCCCCATGTACTCCATCGGTGGGTAGAGAGATGGAGTGAGCGTTTTGTGGGACATGCTTCAGCTTGTCCAAGCGAGCGAAGCTCGCCCCGGCCCGCAGGGCCATGAAAGTTCCGAGACTAGAAGTGGAAGCCAAGGCCAGCCATGAAAAACGCGTGACTGCGGCCGCTCGAACCGCCTAGTCCCGATCTCGTCACGAAATCCCTCCCCTCGGCGCGCATACTCAGCAGCCGCGTGAGCCGGAAGGAGCAACTCCACGGATTTGATTTCCACGATGACCTTGTCCTCAACCACCAGATCGGCTCGAAAGCCGGTGTCGATGCGGACATTCTCATAGACCACCGGAATCGTTTGCTGGCTCACCGCGCGGAG
>Ga0182013_10001003_pt1 | contig 39113 bp, 22 predicted proteins | sample 612S2MmetaG_FD_120487 | JGI IMG/M metagenome (GOLD analysis project Ga0182013, IMG submission 120487) | Permafrost microbial communities from Stordalen Mire, Sweden - 612S2M metaG | ecosystem: Environmental > Terrestrial > Soil > Wetlands > Permafrost | place: Sweden: Stordalen | collected... | reverse complement strand
GCGGAGCGAAGTGTGCACTTCCTCCACTCCCGTCGCAGCAACCAATTGCTCCACGTTATTGCGCCGCACATTTCCCCCGGCCATAATGGCGACCCTTCGGCGCGCATTCGCGACCAGCCGGCTGATACTGGCCGTGCCGCGCACGATATCGTACTCGCCGCCGGAAGTTAGAATCCTGTCCGCTCCGACCGCAATGACGTCCTCGAGCGCACGATCGAGGTCGCGTGTGAGGTCAAAGGCGCGATGAAACGTCACTTTCATCGGTCGTGCCACACCAATTAGCTTCGCCGCGAGCGCCATATCCACGTCGCCGTCGGCCGTCAGCGCGCCCAGCACCACGCCGTCAATACCCAGCGACCGCGCTTCTTCGATGTCGTCGAACATGATTTGGACTTCGCAAGGCGAATAACAGAAATCTCCCCCTCGAGGCCGGATCATCGCAAAGACATCCACCGTCGTCGCCGCCCGTACTGAGCGGATCAGGCCGCCGCTCGGAGTTAAGCCGCCCTCGCTCAATGCCGAGCAAAGCTCGATGCGGTCTGCGCCGCCGCTTTGCGCCGCAACCGCCGATTCAACCGATTCGACACAAACTTCAAGCGTAAGCGGCATAGTCCCTCGTATAAAGCTTTCACTGTTCCCGATACGGCCGCATGGCTCTGCATGTTCCGCAAACGCCAAAGGGCGCTTCGGCAAAGGTTGAGCGCCTTTCATGAAAAAGGCCGAAGACCTTATGGTCACCTGCCGCGACACGGATTGCTCAATGTCTTCGGCGCAAACCGCAGAATTTTTCTCCGGTTCAATAGCATTCTGTGGACTCGCCGCCTGCCGATACTGTGATGGAGCTTCCACTTCCCTGCGCGTTCGTTGGTACGCGGCTGCCTTCTTCTGCGGTAAGCCGCGTACCGGTTATGGCGAAGCCAGAGTCGATGTGTCCCGAAGCCTCAACGCTCAAGTCGACGCGACCAACAGGGAGCGGCAACTCACTACGAAAATCAAAGGGCCCCAACTACTCTGGTTTCGCTCTAGAAGGTATACTGCGCCGTGAGTTGGATCGTTCGCGGGTTCCACAACGATACAGCGCCGTAGTTCGGGTCGATGAGAGTGCCGAAGCTGGAACTCCCCAGGTTCGTATTCGGGAATAGCTTGCCGGTGTTCGAGTGCCAGGTCGACCCGAGGTTGAAGATGTCCGCCCTGACCATCAGCGTGTGCTCCCGCCAGACATTCGTCGTCTTCCCGAAGCTCGCATCGAGATTTGTGTAATAAGGCGTGCGCTCCGGACTCTTGTTGGTGTTGCCGTAGCGTCCCAGCGCGGGCGACGAATACTTTGAAGTATCGAAGGCCTGCGATAAGGTTTTGTGGAAGCCCGACGAGTTTTGATAAGTCGAGTTGGCCAGAATCTTGCCGCCATAAAACTCGCTCATCTGGTCTGAGCTCGCATTGCCTCCGATCGAATATGGGAATCCGCTTGCCAACTGATAGATGCCGCTCGCGGTCCAGCCGCTCGTCAGCCAGTCCAGATCGTGAAAATGAAACAGGTTATTCGGAACCTGATATGCGTAGGTGGCCGTCAGATGGTGCGTCTGGTCCGATCCGGCCAGGCCGTACATCTGGTAGGGATGCTGCGGATCCTGAATCTGGGCGGGTTCGCCGTTGATGAGGTTGATGCCCGTCGTCAGGTCCATCGTCTTCGACCAGGTGTAATTGACGTGGTACGTCATCCCGTGCCAAACCTGTTGAATCAACTGCACCAGCAGACCGTTGTACGTCGATTGGAAGCCGTTGATGTTGCCGTACAGGTAAGGCGGCATATTCGGATAGGGCTCGCGCGTATCCATAGGTTGGAAGTTCGGATCGGTCAGGCACGCGGCCTCCGTGCCAGTCGCCTGCGATGCATCAACGAGAGAGTTGCAGGGATCGCCGGCCACGGTTGGAGGCAACGCCGAGCCCAGAATGTCCTGACTGGGCTGGCGCAGTCCATGCACGCCCGAGTAGCCTATGTCGAGCATCAGCGTGGACTTCAATGCGTACTGCGTATCCAGAGTCCACTGTTCGTCGTAGGGGGTTTTGTTGGTCGGCCAGTTTACCTGGTTGAACGGGAACTGCCAGCCAGGAGTCACGAACAGACCGTCCGCGTTCACCGGAGCCGGCCAGAGGTTCTGAACCACCGCGTTCGATTGCGCTTGCTGGCCATTGGACGACGGAATGGATGGCGCTGTTTCGTTATAAAGCGAGTCCAGGTCGTACTGCGAGCCGTCGTAGTAGCGGCTATAAAGGCCGTAGAAGATACCGAAGCCGCCGCGAACCACAAGTTTTGGAGACATGGGCGGGTTATACGAAAAGCCGATACGCGGCGCGAAGTCCTTCTTGTCGATGGGGACAAGCGTGTTCGGCGCTCCGCATTGCAGAAAGTTCGGGTTGCCACCCGCCTTAAGGATCGGCTGCACAAAGGAGCAGTTGCCCCACACAAACTGGCCGCCGTTTGAGGTATTGAAGGTATAACCGTCTGCGTTGCGGGTGTGGAAGTTTGCCGGGCGCTCCCAGCGCAAGCCGGCATTGATCGTCAGGTGATCGGTGGCCCGGTAATCGTCCTGGAAGTACAGGTTCCAGTTGCTGCCCCAGAGCATATAGTCGTCTGAAGCGATCGGGGGCGGGGCGTTGGCGCTGGATGTCTGGCCGAGCAGCATATCGGCCAGCGCGTTGCCCTCGTAAGGAGCAGTCGAACTGTAAGCTCCGTTCGACCCCGTGCCCTGTCCGGCAAAGCTGGGCACCAAAGCGGTGAACTCGCCGTTGAAGCTGAGCGCTCCGGTTCCACCGAAGTTGTCGAATTCCACCAGCTGTTCGCGGCGGAAATCGATGCCGAAGTTCAGCGTATGGCGCTTGATCACCCAGGTAAGGTTGTCCACCCCCTGATAGATGTTGTCGCCATAGGTCAAGGGGGCGCCGCCGCCAAAACCCTGGTAGTTGAATACTCCAAGCTGCGGTACGTCGTAGGTTACGGGGTTGGGGTTGGTGTTCGTCAGTCCTAAATTTGCGGAGAGATCCGGACCGTAGGCCGTAGTTTGCCCGTTTACGAATTTGTCGCGTGAGTAGCCAAGCGTCGCCTGGTTCAGAATGTTGGCATTCACGGTGTGGGCCCACGTGGCGCCAAACAGCTTGGGGCGGATATACACCGAGCCGCTCTGGCCGAAGCGAATGCTGGTGTTCGTCTGCGACATGTTTGCCACGTTGGCGGTGAGGTACAAGTGATCCTTGCCGCCGAAGTACTGATCGATGCGCGCCGTGCCGATTCCCTGTTTCTTGGTGCTTTGGGTGTCGGCCGCGTAATTGTAACAACCCGTCTGGAGATGCTGCGTTTCGTCGCAGGTTGTGATGTTCGCCGAATCGAAGTAGGCCGCAAGCTTGGCCGCGACAGGATCGATTCCTGTAATCTTGTTGCCGGGGAACTGGGTGCGGATAATCGGCGAGTTGGTTGGACTGACCGGAGCATTTGAGTTATAGCTCGGGTTCGCAACCGTCGTTGCGGGGTTGTAGATCGGAAACGGATAGGCGCTGAAATCACCACCAAGCTCGGCCGCGGTCGGCACGAAATCCGTGCTGGCCTGGTTGGTCAGTCCGAAGTTCGCCCAGTCATAGCTGATAAACCAGAAGGTCCGCTTGCGGCCGTCGTACGCATGGGGAATGTACAGCGGGCCGCCAAGAGTTCCACCGAACTGATTCTGATGGAACGGCGGGTTGAGAGGCGATGTGCTTCCAGTGGCTTTATTGATCGCCGCCTGGTAGGAACTGTCGACCTGGAGCCATTGCCCTTCTGCGCGCTCATAAGCCGCGCCGTGCAGATTGCTCGTGCCCGACTTGATGTCTACGTTGACATCGGTGACGCCTACGCCATACTGCGCGGAGTAGGTGCCGCTCATCATCTTGAACTCCTGAATCGCCAGATCGTTCGGGACATTGGTCGGCACGCTGAAATTGAAATCGTAATCGAAGATGCCGTCTACGCTATAGCTGGTGGACTGCGCCTGGGCGCCGACCGAGCTGACTTCCGTGTATGCCCTGTTGATACCGTGGTAGCTCCAGTCCGCACCCGAGCCGCCCACCACGAGGTTAGTGCCGGCGTTGGTCAGCATCAGGTTGGTAAAGTCGCCGCCGTTCAGCGGCAGCGCCTGGATCAGGTCCGCGTGGATCACCTGGCCTTGCGTGGTATCGTCGGTGTGCAGCATCTGCGTGGAGTCACTCACTTCCACGGTGGTCGAAGCAGCGCCCATCGCCAGCTTGAAGTTCTGGCGCAATGTCTGCTGCACTTCCAGAAGCAGATTGCCCGAAACCGCGCTGGTGAATCCCGGCGCATCCACCGAGACTGAGTAGTTCCCTGGGTTTAGAGCGGCAGCCGTGTAATCGCCGGTCTCGTTGGTAATCAGCGTGGTTGTGATGTTTGTGTCCTTGTCTGTGATCGTGACCTTTGCGCCTGCTACCGCCGCATCCGATGGGTCGACAACGTGGCCAACAATGGTGCCCTGGGCATTCTGGGCAGAGGCTCTGTGACCGATCGCCCAAACCGCGAGCAATACCATCACTGGACAGACAATGCGTAGAAATCTTCCGATGCTAGTCAAACGCATGCGCTTTCCTCCTAAGTAAGAAATCAGAAAAACATACTCTCCGCGGCACAGACTGGGAACGAATGTCGCGGGCCTCAGCAAATCATGCAACACGTTAACTCAAAAGTGATCGAAATTTCCATAAAAATCGGTATTTCAATCAAAAACTGACTAAAAAGGTACCGTATTATGGTATACACAACCGCCAGACACGCAGCCTGACCTGAGAACGCTGCTAAACCGAGGGATTGAGGCCGTCGCGGGTTTGTCACCGCCAATTCCGACCCAACGTGTGAGGGCTTTTTGCAGGGCAGGTGAAAGCCAACTCGGCACGCACTGCTTGATCAATAGAAACGCCAGCCCCACCGCAGGCCGCCGCAGGTGGTCTTGCACCCCGTGGTTCGCCTTTTCGGCCGATTCCCCCACCAGAATCGCGAAGATGCTAGCCTTAAGTGAGAAGCGTCTTTCCCGAAGATGCGCACGAGGCGTAATTCTCTTGGCTACCACCCCCCATCGGCCTGTGGAACCGCGTGCCCCGAAATCCGGAGCCAGTGACCCGCCGCGACCTGGCCAGGCCGACGACGAACTGCCTCCCTTCGTCCGTCCTCAGCGCGCCCGTCCGCTCCCCGTCCCGGTCAGGCAAAGACGCAAGCTTGCGGGGCGCTCCGCCCTCGTCGTCCTTCTCGCTCTCGCCGCGGTCACTGGTTCGCTCGCCGGTCTCACTCTCGTCTACTCGGTCGATCTGCCCCAGATCAACGACCTTGAACGCTATCGTCCCTCCACCACCACCGATCTCTACGACCGCAAGGGTCGCATTGTGGGCTCGTTCGCCCTCGAACGCCGCGAAGTGGTGGGATACGACGGCTTCGCTCCCATCCTCCGCCAGGCCGTCATCTCCATCGAAGACAAGAACTTCGAGTCCCACTGGGGCATTAATGTCTTCCGCGTAGCCGGCGCAGCCTGGCACGATATCCGCAGCCACGGCCGCGCCCAGGGCGCATCCACCCTCACCATGCAGCTGGCCCGCAATCTCTTTCTCTCCGACGAGCGCACCGCTACCCGCAAAATCCAGGAGGCCTATCTCGCTATCCAGATCGAGCGCGCCTTCACCAAGCAGCAAATTTTCACCCTCTACGCCAACCAGATTTATTTAGGCAGCGGCACGTACGGCTTCGAGGCCGCCTCCCAGTTCTTCTTTTCGAAGCATGCCAAAGACCTCAGCCTGAGCGAGGCCGCCCTGCTCGCGGGCCTGCCCAAAGGCCCTGTGGCTTTTTCGCCGCTCGTCAATCCCGACCGAGCCCTGCGCCGCCGCAATCTCGTGCTCAGCGAGATGGAGTCCGATGGCGTCATCACCCACGTCCAGGCCGAGCAGGCGCGCAGCGCTCCGCTCGGCCTCCGCGTCACCCAGCCCGAAGGCGCAGTCGCTCCCTGGTTCCAGGAAGAGATTCGCCGCGAGCTCGACAAGCGCTTCGGCAGCGACCAGATCAACGAAGCCGGCCTGCGCGTTGACACCACGCTCGACCTCGATCTGCAGCAGACCGCCAATCGCGCCGTCGCCGACGGCCTGGCCACGTACGAGCGCCGTCACGGCTGGAAGGGAAAGCTTGAAAACGCCCTCGCTTCCGGCGCCACCATCGAAGACTTCCGCCATCCCGACTGGGCCATCCACTCCGGCTCCGGTGACTACGTGCACGCCATCGTCACCCGCGTCCTGCCCCTCGAAATCGACGCCCGCATCGGTCCTCCCGGCAAGGCGGACGACGAAGTGGTGCTGCTGCCCGCCGACTGGCAATGGACCACCGAGCGCTACGGCGACGCACTGGTCAAGCCCGGCGACATCATCTATGTCCATCTCTCCGATGAGTTGGAAGGCACGGCCCACCGCGCCACCCTCGAGCAGGACTCCGGCGCTGAAGGCTCGCTGTTGGCCATGGACAACACCAGCGGCGACGTTTTGGCCATGGTCGGCGGCCGCGACTACGCGCTCTCGGTATTCAACCGCGCCACCCAGTCCGAGCGCCAGACCGGCTCCAGCTTCAAGCCCTACGTCTACACCACCGCCATCGAAGACGGCGTGAAGCCCAGCGACATCGTGATGGATACTCCGGTAAGCTTCGGCGGCTACACCCCCCACAACTATGAGAACGACTACAAGGGCGCCATGACCGTCGCCAACGCCTTTGCCGAGTCGCGCAACATCCCCGCCCTGCGCCTGGCTGCCCGCGTCGGCATTCACAATGTCATCGCCATGGCCCACCGTTTCGGCGTGACCTCGAATATTCCCGCGTATCTTCCCGTGGCCCTGGGCGCGGTCGAGATTACGCTTGAGGAGCAGGTCGCCTCCTACTCCGTCTTCCCCAACGACGGCATTCGGGTTTCGCCGCGCCTTATCCGCAAGGTTTCGAACGCCGACGGCATCGTCCTGTGGGAAGAGAATCCCAGCGTCACCCAGGTCATCGATCAGCAAACCGCCCGCACCATGATGTCCCTGCTCGAAGGCGTCACCCAGCACGGCACCGGCGCGCAGGCCATGGTCCAGCTCCGCCATCCCATCGGAGGCAAAACCGGCACCACCAGCGACTTCACCGACGCCTGGTTCCTCGGTTTTTCCCCCTCCGTAACCTGCGGCGTCTGGATCGGCTACGACAGCCGTCAATCGCTGGGGGAAAAAGAAACCGGGGCCCAGGCCGCGCTGCCCATTTGGATCAACTTCATGCGCGCCGCAATCGTGGGCAAAGACGACGAAAGATTCCCCGGTGACCCTGACGCCCCACTCATGAATCAGGCTGCCAATCAGTTTCCGCCAAACCGGGTGGCTCTCAAACCAGCCGCGCCTATGCCAATCAAGGTCAACTCCACGGCCCGGCCAGCCACAAACCCGATCCCCAGGCCGCTCGCGGGCTACTCAGCCCCAATGCCGCGCATAGCCCCCTCCGGGAATCCTGCCACGACAGTCAAACCAGCCACGCCTGGCCCCGCCAAACCCGTCAAACTGTCGGCCGCCATCCCACCCTCGCACCAGATGGTGCGCCCCGCACTGCCTCAGCCGCCGGCGCCCGTCAAGCCGCGTTTCGCCGTCAAGCCCGCGCTCGCCGCCCCGCCGGCCTGATCGCATTCAACCAATCAAATGCTCCGGAATTCCTTCCGGAGCCTTCGCCAGCTTTCTGAGGAGAATTTGATTTGCCAAGACACGTACAAGGGGGGAGGGCCAGTTGCGAGGAGTTGAAGTGGAAGGGCTGGCTGTTAACGAATGGTGACTTGTACGCATCGCTGAAGGATGGTCAAAATTGATCATCTCCGCGCTAAATTTGCCTGCTTCCAGGCGGATTTAGCGCCCGGTCAGCCGGAAATACCGCTCTGCCCTGGCCACATCTCTGAAGATCTGCGCCTTCAATGCCTCGGGCGACGGAAACCTGATCTCCCCGCGCAGCCGCAGCAAGAACTTCAACTCAATCGGCGTAGTCTCGTCCATCTCAACCGGCTCAAAATCCAGAATGTGCGACTCCACGGCAAATGAATCCTCGCCAAACGTAGGCCGGTTTCCTACATTGGTGACCGCCTGGAATACGCGCCCCGCCACCTTGAGCCGCGTCACGTAGACCCCAAACGCCGGCAGCAATCCATCGTAGTGCGCCAGGTTCACCGTCGGCACCAGCAGCCGCGTCCCGATTCCGCGACCCCGCGCCTGGGTCGACAGGATGGCAAAAGGCCGTCCCAGCATCCAGCGCGCACGCCGCATGTCGCCCGAAGCCGCCAGCGCCCGGATCGCCGAACTCGAAACCTCCAGCCCGTGCACCCGCACCGGCTCATGCACTCGCACTCTAAAGCCGAATTCGGATCCGAACGCCGCCAGCTCACTCACGCCGGCGGCGGCCAGGTGTCCGAAGCGGAAACTCTGCCCCTCGTGAACGCTCCTCACACCAAGCCCGCCCACCAGGATGCTCTCAACAAACTGTCGCGCTTCCAGCGCAGCCAGCGCCGCGTCGAAACCGAGCACAAGTACTGCATCGACCCCCGTTCCCGTCAGCAGCCGAAGGCGTTCGCAGAGCGGTGTCAGGAGCTGCGGCGCCTTGGTTGGCCGCAGGAGCCGGTCGGGGTGCGGATCAAAGGTAATCGCAACCGCCCGGGCATTCATCCCGCGCGCTTCGGAAACCACCGCCGAAAGAATCTTCCTGTGCCCGCGGTGCACCCCGTCGAAGTTGCCGATGGTCACCACCGACGGCCCAAATCCCGCCGGAACCTCCGCGAGAGAGCGAAACACGGCCACGTCTTTCGAATCCTCGCTCACCCTGCGGATCTCGCTCATAGCCTCACCGGCATAGTCAGCCCGTCGTAGGCCAGCCTTACATCGTCCGGAAGATTGCGATTGGTCTCTTCATGACCCAGATCGTGCGCAATGTGCGTCAACCAGGTCTGCCGCGCCCCGATCCGCCGTGCCCAGCCCGCAGCCTGTTTCACCGTGGCATGACTGGGATGCGGCGCGTGACGCAGCGCGGAAATCACCAGCACATCCAGCCCCTCAAGCAGCGCAAAGCTCGACTCCGGAATTGCGCTCACATCGGTCAGGTATGCGGCGCTCCCAACTCTGAATCCGCTGATCTCCATCTCCCCATGCATCACCGGAACCCGCAGAAACTCGACGCCGCGCACCTGGTTGCGCGCCTCCACCGGCACCAGCAGAACCCGCGCCCGATTGATGTAAGTCGCCTGCGGCGAAAAAGTGTAATCGAATATCTTCTCAAGAGTCTCGATCGTGTCCGGCGAGGCAAAAAGCGGAATCGGACCGTCTTCGTGGAAAGCCGCAAAGCTCAGCGGACGAAGATCGTCCATTCCCAGAATGTGGTCTGCGTGCGCATGGGTGTAAAAAACAGCGTCCACCCGCTTCAGCCCCGCCCGCAGCGCCTGCTCGCGAAAATCCGGGCCGGTGTCGATCACCACAACCCGTTCCGTCCCGCATCCCTGCTCATTCCACGTGAGCAACACCGAGGGCCTCAGCCTGCGATCATGGGGATCGGTCGAAGTGCACACCGCGCATTCGCAACCCAGCGTGGGGACCCCCATCGAAGTTCCCGTGCCCAGAAATGTAAGCGTGCCTTCCATCCGCCCCTGATCTCTGATCTCTGTCCTACCGCTTTCCCTTCGGCTGAGGAGGCGGCGGGGCCACTCCCTGCACGCTGATCATGCTCGTCAGCTCCAGGAACGCCATCCGGGTCTCGAAGAGCACCGAATCCAGCACGCGCTGCTCACCCTCGGTCAGGTTTCCCTTCGTCTTCTCAGCCAGCACCCCGAGCAGGTCGATCGTTGTGCGCGCCCCCAGGATGTCCACCCGCGGCCTCTGACCCTCTTGTGTTCCAGCCCCCATCTGAATCATCGCCGAAACATAAAACTGCTGGACCAGGTGTTCAAATCCCACTGGCGGCTGCTTGTCCATGGCGGGATTCTGCGCCCGGATCACGTCCTCCAGCCGCTGCGATGAAGCCTCGTAGGCAGCCTTTTGCTGGCTGCTCTCTTCTGCCGTCGGCGCGGGAGGCAACTCGCCCTCCAACTCCCGCTCAAGTTCCTGCCCGGCGGCTTCCGCCTCGAGCTTTGTCGCGGACCCCTGGCCGCTCTCGTTCACCACCAGCTGCGGGCCCGCGCTTTTTTCCTCTGGCTGAGAAGGAGTCTCCTTGGCCTCGGTGGTTGTGGGGCTGGTCTGCTCTTCCTGCGCCTTCATCTTGCGGCGGTCAATTACTTCAAACTTCGGCTTATCGCTCATGGCAAATGTTTTCCCGATCGCTCCCGGACTAATATCCGGCTAAGGTGTTGTTTGAAACCGTTGCTTGGTTGAAAGTGCCGGCCCGGTCACAGTGCCGGCGGCACGGCCAGGATCCGGGCCGTCCCCGTCGACTCACCGGCTGTGTACGTCAAGGGCTGATCGCGAAGCTCCGCTTCCGCGCTGATCATTCCCAATGCGAAAACCCGCGCGCCCTTCGCCAGCGGCAGCTCGGCAGCACTCGTAATCCGCCCTCCCACTTTCCCGTCTTCCCCTGTCAGCTCCGTACCCGCAGCCGGCGGCGGCCCCGTCAATTCCAGCGGCCGCAGATGCTTATGCACGCTGCCCCGCGAGCGGATCCGCTCCACGATCTCCTGTCCCAGGTAGCAGCCCTTGCTGAAATTCAGCGCCCGCATCTGCGATGTCTCCTGCGGCAGATCGCGCTCCATCATGTCGATCCCGTACGCAGCAATCCCCTCCGCAATCCTGAACCGCTCCACCGCCGAGCACCCTACCGGCGTCGCCCCCGCCGTCCTCACACAAGACCACAGCTTCTGCAACCCCGCCGAAGGCGTCCAGAACTGGTAATGCGGAGCCAGCACTCCATAAACCCGCATGATTCTGAGGTCCAGCCCGTTCCATTCCACGTTCGTTCCCGTCATCGGCAACTGGAAAGTGGGCAGTCCCAGCCGCGCCAGCACCTCGTCCGCCTGCGGACCGGTAAGCCCGATCGCCGTTTCCGAGCCCACATCTCCGCCCTGCTTCTCGCCCAGCGGCACCAGCTCCACATCGTCCATGATGATGAACTGGTTCAGATGCGCCATCAGCTTTTCAAACTGATCGGCCGCTATCTCAAGCTCCAGCCCCGATTCGCCGGCGAACGGAGTGCCCAGCAGCTTGTCGCCGCTCTTGGCCCCCGCGTGGTCGGGCTTGCGCCGCTGAGGCGATTGTTCCTCGCCCTCCCGCCACACCGTCAGATCGCCCTGAATGCGGCCCTGCGCGTTCAGTACCAGGTTCCAGGCTCCGGTGTTGGGAAGCAGATCGTTCACCGTGTTGGTCACCATCCCGCTGAGCCAGCGGAAGCGGTCTTCGCCGCGCACCGCAACCCGCCTGAGCCAGCCCAGGTCGTGAATCGCCGCTCCCGAGCTGAGCGCCTCTATTTCCACGTCCGGCGCGTCCAACACCTTGGGGGTAAAGGCGCCCCGGTATACGGTAGTTTCATTTGCAATGCGCGCCGCATCGAACAATGCGGCCAGCGCGGTAGGTTGGGCGGTTATCGTAAGGTCGGTTTCGGTCATCGAGGGAGGCTTTTCCGCTGTCCCGCGCAGTTTTTCGTGGCAGACTTCGCGCTGGACCGCATCATGATTATAGCCTTGGAACGAGGGCCCCGAAACACGGCGCCACCCCGCGAGGAGATTCAATGAGCAAGCAGAAACATGCAGCACGGCGGACCAACCGGCTTTGGATCTTCACGGCGCTCGTCTGGGTGGCTGCAGCTGTCATGGCCGCGGCCCAACAACCCGCCGCCGGCCCGCAGGCGCCCACTGCCGGCGCCTCCCCATCCGGGGGTGACAATAAAACCACCCATATCACCCCCGAGCAGGCCAAGCAGCTCTTTGCCCTCGTCGATCAGCTCATCAAGTTCTCCTCCGACGAGACCGGCCTCGCCATCAAGAGCCCGGTCAAGCGCCAGATGACCACCCGCGCCACCGTCGAAAGCTATCTGGAGCAGAAATTCGACGAAGACCAGGGAGCAAAACGCCTCCAGCGCGACGAAATCGTCCTCAAGAAGTTCGGCCTCCTCGATCACGATTTCGAGCTCAAGCCCTTTTTGCTCGCCCTGCTCAAGGAGCAGATCGAAGCCTATTACGACTCCAAAACAAAGACCGTCAACATGCTCGATTGGGTCGATGCCGAAGAGCAGAAGCCCGTCCTCGCCCACGAACTGACCCACGCCCTTCAGGACCAGCACTCCGATCTCGAAAAATGGGACGACCAGACGCCCGATGACGTCTCTACCGACGCCGCCGGCGACCAGGACCATCTCGCCAAGGACGAAATGGACACCGCCCGCGACGCCGTCGCCGAAGGCCAGGCGACAGCCGTCATGATGGACTACATCCTCAAGCCCTTGGGCAAGAGTCTCATCAAGGATCCAGAGGTCCTCGACTTCGCGAAAGGCCAGATGTCGGCTTCAGACAACTCGCCCGTCATGGCCCGCGCGCCCCTGCTTCTTTCCGAGTCCATGCTCTTCCCTTATCGCGAAGGCCTCAGCTTCGAGCAGGACATCTGGATGGACCAGGGCCAGAAAGCCGCCTTTGCCGGCACGCTTGACCACCCGCCCACCTCCAGCTGGGAGATCATCAATCCCCGCGAGTACGAAAAGCAGCACCTCCCCGCCGTCCCTCTGCTGCCCGACATCCATCCCTTTGTCGACAAGCTCTACAAGCCTTACGACATCGGTCAGGTGGGCCAGCTTGACCTCCACATCCTGGCCGAGCTGTTCGGCGGCGACTCCGCTGCCAGTGACCTGACCCCGGCCTGGAACGGCGGCCTCTATTGGGCCGGCCAGGTGCGCAGCGCCCAGTCCCCGGCCGAACAAGGCAGCACCAGCTCCCTCGCTCTCTTCTATCTCTCGGTGTGGAAAAACGACGCCTCCGCGCGGGCCTTTGCCAAGCTCTACGCTGACAGCCTCGGCCGCAAATACCTCAAGCTCAAGCAGGACTCGGCGACCCAGGCCTCCGCTCCCGCCAAAGGAGGATCCGGCCTCTCCGACGGATCCGAAGAACAGGTCTATTCCACCAACGAGGGCCCGGTCGTCATCACCACCCGCGGCAAGCTGGTCTTCGTCTCCGAGAGTTTCCCCCTCGACCTGGCCCGCAAGCTCACCACCCAGATTCTCGACGCCCAGGGCACAGGAGAAATGCGCATGGCAGCAAGCCCCCGCCCATCCAGTCCCAAGCTCGTTCCCGCAGCTCAGCCCCTATCGGCCGACCTGGTCCGTCTCTTTGAAAGTTGCGGAGTAATGAAAGCCGCCGTCGACGCCTCAGTCCGCCTGGGTAGGTAGCGCCGCTCAAAAAAGTATCCCTCCGGAGAACTCGGGAGGACGCCAGCCCCACCGCAGGTGGCCGCACCGCAGGTGGTAGCCTGTTGCTTACTACGGGAGAAGGAATTGCAAGGCAAGCTCGAATTGATGTTAGGTCCGATGAGAAGCAACAAGACCGCGGAGCTGCTCCGCCGCGCTGAAATGCGCCGTCAATACGCCAAGCAGTACGTGATGGTCCTCAAGCCCAGCGACGATACCAAGGGCGGCCCGGGCGTTATCGAGAGCCGCAACCCCAACGGCCACGGCAAAATGCACGCCCTCGATTTCAACTCCGCCAATCCCTGGGAGGTCCTCGACGCCATTGCCGCCACGGAACAGCAGATCGGCAAGCGGGTCGAGTGCATCGCCATCGACGAAGGCCAGTTCGTCAGCGAGCTGTTCCTCTTCGCGAGGCACCTTCTCGATGAGAACCACGACGTCCTCGTAGCCGGACTCGACCTCGACTTCCGCGCCCTGCCCTTCGGCGAAATGCTCAACCTCACCTGGCTGGTGAGCGCCTACGGCGGCAGCATTACCGAGTGCATGGCCTACTGCACCTGCGGCGCGCGCGCCCTCTATTCGCAGCGCCTCATCGAAGGCAAGCCCGCCGCCTACGACAGCCCCATCAAAGTCCCCGGCGACGCCTACGAGCCCCGCTGCCAGGAGCACTTCGTCCTTCCCGGCCGTCCGCACTAGGGCTGTTCCGGTTACTCCCGCACCGCCCAGGCCAGGCCATCAGGGCTGGCGATTTGCACCTTCCCCACCAGCTCCAGCGTCCTCAGATCGATCACCGCGACGTATCCGTCCCGCCCGCAAGCCACATAAGCCCGCGCGCCATCCGGCTGCATCTGGATTCCCCCCGACCCATGTACCCCGGTCAGCCGCTTCACTTCTTTCCGCGTAGCGGTGTCGAGCACCACCAGCGCCGAGCCGGCCGTCACCAGCGCCAGCTTGCCGTCAGGCGTAAACTTCAGCCGGTTTGCGCCGGGCACATTCACCGCCAGAGTTGCCGTCACACTCTTGCTGCCGAGGTCAATCACAGACACCGTGCCGTCGCCCGCATTGGCAACCCACGCTTCCCTGCCGTCGGGTGACACATCGAAGCCTTCCGAGCCGCGGCCCACGGGAATCACCGTTTCCATCCAGTCGCCCCCCGGAGGACCCGGCGGCGGACCGAATGGCGGCCCTCCCGGTTGCTGTCCGATCCCCGGCGGGGGCCCGGGCGGCATGCCTGCACGGCCTTCGGTATGGTCCAGTATCGTCACAGTGGCCGAATTCACGTTCGTAGTCAAAATTCGCTTGGCGCCGGGAAAGACATAGATCATGTGGGTGCGGTTTTGGCCGGTTCCCATGATCCAGTCCACCTTGGCGGCGGCTGGATCGTAACTGCCGATGGCCTTGGCAGCCTCGGCCGTAAACCACACCTTGCCGTCGACAAAGGCCAGCCCATGCGGCCCGCGCAGCGGCCCCAGATCGATGAACTGCAAAGGCTTCCGGCCCACCAGGTCAATCACCGCGAGAGTGTGAAAGGCCCCAAAACCATAATTCGAGACATAAGCCGTGCGCCCATCCGCCGAGGCAATCACCTCGTGCGGGTCGTCGCCCACCGGCTCGGTGGCCAGAATCTTCAGACTCACCGGATCAATGATGGCCAGCGTATGATCCTGCTTGGAAAGCGCCAGCAGCGTAGCCTTCGAAGCCTCCTGTCCCTGCGCCCATCCTGTAAGAACTGCTGCAATAGCCAAAGCCGCCGCACTCCATCGCGTCCGCATTGCCACCCTCCCGCTGTCAACTTTGATGGGAACCCCGTAAACAGCACCCGCTTCGACTGAATTCTATCTCGCAGGCCGCGTGTCCCGACCGCTCCTCCTCTGCGGCGGAAAGGGATTTACACGCACCGCAACGTCAAAGAACCCGGCAAATTCTCCATCCTCACGCCGTAAAATCCCAACATGCGTCCGATAGCTGTGTTTCCGCTCTCCGCCCTGCTTGCCTTCGCAACGCTCTCCGCTGCCCAGACCACCTTGCCCGCTGCCTCTCCCTCGGACCGCGCCGAGGCCCTCGCCATCTTCAAACAGCTCATCGAGATCAACACCACCGACACTCCCAAGGGCAACGTCACAAACGCCACCGCCGCCATGCAGAAGCGCTTTCTCGACGCCGGTTTCCCAGCCTCCGACGTCCATCTCCTCGGTCCCAACGAGCGCAAACTGAATCTGGTGGTCCGCTACCCCGCCGCAGGCACTCCCAACGAAAAACCCGTCCTCTTCCTCTGTCACATGGACGTAGTCGAAGCCCTCCCCTCCGATTGGTCCACCGACCCCTTTCAATTTGTCGAGAAGGACGGCTATTACTACGGCCGCGGCACCCAGGACATGAAGGACTCCGACGCAGCCCTGGTCGCCACCTTCCTCCGCCTGCACCGCGAGGGCTACAAACCAAAACGTGACCTCATCCTGGCCCTCACCGCCGATGAAGAAGGCGGCAAATTCAATGGCGCGAACTGGCTGGTCACCGAACATCGCGACCTGGTCGATGCCGCCTACGTCATCAATCCCGACTCCGGAGGCATCGATCTCGATCACGGCCGCCCCCTCGTCGCCGCCGTCGAAGCCACTGAAAAGGTCTATTCCGATTTCCAGATCACGGCCGTCAATCGCGGCGGCCACAGCTCGCTTCCCCGCCCCGACAACGCCATCTACGAGTTGATCGACGCGCTCAGCAAGCTCGAAGCTTACAAATTTCCCTTCGAGCTCAACGAGGTCACGCGCACCTACTTCGCGAATCTCGCCAGGCAGGAGACCGGCCAGACTGCGGCCGACATGCGCGCCATCCTCGCCGACCCGCCCGACAAGGCTGCCATCGACCGGCTCAGCGCCGAGCCCAGCTACAACTCAAACTTTCGCACCACCTGCGTCGCCACCCGCCTCAACGCTGGCCACGCCAACAACGCGCTTCCACAAACCGCCCAGGCTAACGTCAACTGCCGCATCTTTCCCGGCCACTCGCCCGAAGAGATCCGTCAGCAGTTGATCGCGCTTTTCGCCGATCCCAAACTCAGCATCAAGTACGTCTCCGACGGAGGCCAAGTCTCTGACACAGCCCCTGAACGTAAAGCCATAGCCCCGCCGCCGCCGATCCCGGAAGTGTTCGACCCGCTCACCAAGATCACCGACGAAATCTGGCCTGGCGTGCCCGTCACCCCGGTCATGGAGAACGGCGCCAGCGACTCGATCTACTTCGCCCAGGCCGGAATCCCCAGCTACGGTTACTCCGCCATTGCTTTAGAGGTCGACGACGTCCGCGCCCACGGCAAGGACGAGCGCCTGCCCATCGATTCCTACTGGAAGTCGCTGGATTTCTTCTACTCCTTCGCCAAAACCCTGGGGGACGACTGAGCCGAGTTCTGGGAGTCAGGCTGGGCGCGACGTCCGCTGCTAAACTGGAATTTCATGATCCTCCCGTTTGTCCGCGAAATTTTCGCGGAGCTGGAGCACTCCCCGGGTTTTGAACGCGTACGCAGGCACCTCAGCCTCGCTGCGGGCCGTAGGCGTGTCTCCGGACTCACATCCACAGCCCGAGCACTCTACATTCCGCTCATGGCACGCGCAGCCAGGCAGATGGTCGTGGTCGTCGTGCCCGACAACAAGGCTGCCGAAGCCCTCGAGCCCATGCTCAAGGCTGGCTGCGAACTCACCGGCGCCGTCGATCCTACGCGCGTCGTCCGTCTTCCGGCTCACGACGTCCTTCCCTTCGAAAATCTCTCTCCGCACCCCGACGTGCAGGAGCAGCGCGCCTCCGCCCTCTGGAAGCTCTCTACCGGCGCCGTCGATATTCTCATTGCCCCGGTCGAATCCGCCGCTCTCAAGCTCTTCGATCGCGAATACTACGCCGGCCTGGCTCTCACCCTCCGTCGCGGCGAGGAAGTCGACCTCGAAACCCTCACCGCCCACCTCGCCGGAGTCGGCTACACCCAGATGGACCTGGTAGAAATGCCCGGCCAGTTCACCCGCCGCGGCGGCATTCTCGACGTCTACTCTCCCGAGTCCGACCGACCCATCCGCCTGGAGTTCTTCGGCGACGAGATCGAGACCATCCGCAAATTCGATCCCGAGACCCAGCGCTCCCAATCCGGGCTGGACGAAACTCAGCTCCTCCCGCTCACAGAAACCCCGGTCACCGAGCGCCTGCTGGCCGCAGTCAACGCCCGTCTCAGCCGCAGCCGCATCGAGACCGAAGACGAAGAGATGGCCACTGAAGCCGCAACCGCTGGCGGGGTCAGCGTCTTTCCCGGCTGGGAGTTCTTCTCCGCCGTTGCCGGCGCTGAGAAATCGCTCCTGACACTCGTTCCCCGCTGCGCCCTGTTCATCGACGAGCCCGCCATGGTCCGTAACCAGATCGACCGCTGGTGGAACAAGGTCGAGCAGCGTCACGAACGCTCCGGCATCGGCTCCCTCATCCGCCCCGAAGACATCTACCTCCGGCCAGAAATCCTTGAGGCCCAGCTTGCCTCCCACCACGGCCTCGATATCGATCAGCTCGGCATTGTCGATATCCTCGACGATGACTCAACCCTCGGCGAAATCGAACTCAACACCCGTCCCACCCTTCGTTTCCACGGCTCTATCCCCGCCCTGACCGAGCAGCTCAAAAACCTCATGGCCTCCGAGTCGCGCATCGTCCTCGCCGCGCCCAACCAGGGCGATGTCGAGCGCCTCGCCACCGTTCTCCGCGACTACCAGATCCCCTACCGGCTGGGCAGCCGCGCCCCCCATGCCGGAGAAACACTCCTCGAAGAAGCCAGCTACATGGCGGGCGACCTCCGCGTCCCGGTCATCGTCCGCACCCCGCTCGCCGCCGGCGTCAGCTTCATGGATTCGAACCTGGTTCTCTTCGGCGCCAATGATCTTTCCGACGAGGCCGACATCGCCGCCCGTCCCGAGCCCAAGCGCTCCAAGACCGCCGCCTTCGTCTCCGACTTCCGCGACCTGCGCCAGGGCGATTACGTGGTCCACGTCGAGCACGGCATCGCCCAATATCAGGGCCTCAAGGAGATCGTCCAGGACGGCCTCTCGGTCGAATTCATGATTCTCGAATTCGCCGAGGCCGCCAAGCTCTACGTCCCACTCACGCGCCTCGATCTCATCCAAAAATATCGATCCACTGACACCGGTCCCGCGCCCGCGCTCGACCGGCTCGGCTCGCAGCAGTGGACCAAAACCAAGGCACGCGTCCGCAAAGCCATGCAGGACATGGCCGCCGAGCTGCTCAAACTGTACGCCGAGCGCCACACCGCGCAGGGCACGGCCTTCTCCAAGGACAACGAATTCCAGCGCGAGTTTGAAGACTCCTTCGACTACAACGAAACCGACGACCAGGTCTCCGCCATCCGCGCCATCAAGTACGACATGGAATCCACCACCCCCATGGACCGCCTGCTCTGCGGCGATGTGGGCTACGGCAAAACCGAAGTGGCCATGCGCGCCGCCTTCAAAGCCGTGCAGGACGGTAAACAGGTCGCCGTCCTTACACCAACCACCATCCTCAGCTTCCAGCATTTCGAGACTTTCAAGAAGCGCTTCGCCCAATTCCCCATCCACGTCGAGATGATCTCCCGCTTCCGCACCGCAAAGGAGCAGAAAGACATCGTCGAGCGCGTCGAGAACGGCCGCGTCGATATCCTCATCGGCACCCATCGCCTCCTCTCCAAGGACATCAAGTTCCAGGATTTGGGCTTGTTGATTGTTGACGAAGAACAGCGCTTCGGCGTCCGCCATAAAGAGCGCCTGAAGCAGATGCGCAAGGAGATCGACGTTCTCGCCATGAGCGCCACGCCTATCCCGCGCACCCTGCATATGTCGCTCGTCGGCCTGCGCGATATGAGCGTGATTGAAACTCCGCCCAAAGACCGAATGGCCATTCAAACCGTGGTCGCCAAATTCGACGAAAAAATCGTTCGCTCCGCGGTTGAAGTTGAGCTCGAACGCGGCGGACAGGTTTACTTTGTTCACAACCGCGTCGAGTCCATCTACGAAATCGCCGCGCGTATTCAGGAACTCGTCCCCGCCGCGCGCGTTACCGTAGGTCACGGGCAAATGGCGGAGACCGAACTCGAACGCGTGATGCTGGCCTTCATGCGCCACGAATACGACGTGCTGGTCGCTACCACCATCATCGAAAACGGCCTCGACATCCCCCTCGCCAACACCATCTTGATCAATCGCGCCGACCGTCACGGCCTCAGCGAACTCTACCAGCTTCGCGGCCGCGTGGGCCGCTCCAATCGCCGCGCGTATGCTTATCTGCTCATTCCCCCGGAACAGGAACTGAGTCAAATCGCCCGCCGCCGCCTCGCCGCGCTCAAGGAATTCAGCGACCTGGGCGCGGGCTTCAAAATCGCCGCGCTCGACCTCGAACTCCGCGGCGCCGGCAATATGCTCGGCGGCGAGCAGAGCGGACACATTGAAGCCGTAGGCTTCGAGCTCTACACCTCGATGCTGGAGGCGGCCGTCAAAGAGATGAAGGGCGAAAGCAGCGAAGAGCGCCCCGCCACCCAGCTCAACCTGGGCCTCTCCCTGCGTATCGACGAGAGCTACATCGCCGAAGAAAATCAGCGCCTGCGCCTTTACAAAAAGATCGCCGGCGCAACCAGCGAGAAAGTCATCAGCGACATCCGCGCCGAGATGGAAGACCGCTACGGCGCCCCTCCCGACGCCACAGTCTACCTGCTTGAAGCCGGCCTGCTGCGCCTCGAGTGCGAGCGCATGGGCATTGCGCAAATCGACCGCAAGCGCGGCGAATTGCTCATTCGCTTCATGGAAAACGCCACCGTCGATCCGCAGCTATTGATGCGCCTGGTCGCGAAAAATGCCAAACGCGGCGCCCAGTTCACGCCCCAGGGCATACTCAAATTTCCATTAACCGCCGTGCGCCCCGATGATGTTCTGCTCGAGATTCACGAAGTGCTCTCCAAACTGGCCCCCGCGCCTGTAGGCGCTTGAAAATCCCTGTCGATTGAGGAGAAAAATGAAGAGAACTTTCGCCCTGTTCACCATCGGAGCCTGCATGTCCGCAATGCTCGCCGCGCAACAGGATTGGAAGCAGCAATTCGAAAAGGCCGCCGACGATTACTTTGACCAGGTCTACTTCCACTTCGCGCCGTCCGTCGCCACCCAGACCGGCTTTCATCAGTACGACGGCCAGCTCGAAGACCTCTCTCACCAGAACATCGACGCCGAGATCGCTGCTCTCAAGCGCTTCGAAGCCCGCATCAATGCCATTCAGCCGGACGACACCCCCGCCAGCTTCGTTCCCCGCAGCGACCGCGAGATTGTGCTCTCCAACATTCAATCGCAGCTTCTTGACCTCGAGACCATCCGCTCCTGGGAAAAGAATGCCGACAACTATTCCAGCATCTGCGCCAACGGCGCCTTCGTCCTCATGGAGCGCAAATTCGCTTCGCCTGACGATCGCCTGCGCTCTCTCATCGCCCGCGAAAAGCAGATGCCGACTCTGCTTGCCACCGCCCGCGTCAATCTTCAGAACCCTCCGCGCATCTTCACCGAGATCGCCATCGAGCAACTCCCCGGCGACATCAGCTTCTTCGAGCACGATGTGCCCGAAGCCTTCAAAGACGCCCAGGACCCGGCAGTCAAAGCACAGTTTGCCACAACCAACGCCGCCGTCATCTCTGCACTCAACGACTATCTCGACTGGCTCAAGAATGATCTGCTCGGCCGCTCCAACGGCGACTTCCGCATCGGCGCCGATACATTCCAGAAAAAACTCCTCTACGACGAGATGGTCGACATTCCCCTCGACAAACTACTCGAAATCGACTGGGCCGATCTGCGCAAAAATCAGGAGCGCTTCAAGCAGGTCGCGCACCAACTCGACCCCGGCAAAGACCCCCGCGCAGTCCTCGATGAGTTGGGCAAAGACCATCCCGCGCCCGATCACCTGCTCGACGCATTCCGCGAAAAATTCAACGGGCTGGTCGCCTTCATCCGCGCCCACCACATCGTCACCATTCCCTCCAATGTGCAGCCCATCGTCCAGGAGACGCCTCCCTTCATGCGCGCCACAACACAGGCCAGCATGGACACCCCCGGTCCCTACGAGCAGCACTCGACCGAGGCCTACTTCAATGTCACGCTGCCCAATCCAAGCATGACCCCGGCCGAGGTCGACGGCTATATGCACTCCTTCAACATCGGCACGGTGGTTTCAACCGCCGTTCACGAAGCCTACCCGGGCCACTATGTACAATTCCTCTGGCTTCCGCAGGCGCCAAGTAAAGTGCGCAAGTTGCTCGGCGCCAACACCGACGTTGAAGGCTGGGCCCACTACTGCGAACAAATGATGCTTGACCAGGGATACGGCCAGCCCGGCCATGGCGCAAAAAACGAGCGCGAATCCAGGCTTCTGCGCCTCGGCCAGTTGCAGGACGCGCTGCTGCGCAACGCCCGCTTCATCGTCGGCATCGAAATGCATACGGGCAAGATGACCGTCGAGCAGGCCGAAGATTTCTTCCAGAAAGAGGGCTACCAACCGAAGGAGACATCGGTGGTCGAAACCAAGCGTGGCGCCGGCGATCCCACTTACCTTTACTACACCCTCGGCAAGCTTGAAATCATGAAGCTGCGCGAGGACATGAAAAAGAAGGAAGGCAGGGCATTTTCACTCGAAAAGTTTCATGACGATTTCCTCCGCCAGGGATTTCCGCCCATCAAGATCGTGCGCGAGGCCATGCTCGGCGATAACTCCCCCACACTTTAAATTACTCTCCATAACAAGAAGGAACCAATGAACAGGAAAGTCCGCAAAGTCGTCATCCCCGCCGGCGGGTTGGGCACACGCTTTCTGCCCGCCACCAAGGTCATCCCCAAAGAGATGCTGGCGCTGGTCGACAAGCCCACCCTCCAATACGGCGTCGAAGAAGCCATCGCCTCCGGCATCGAGCACGTCATCGTGGTCACCGGCCGCGGCAAGGGTGCGATGGAAGATCACTTCGACATCAGCTTCGAACTCGACGCAACCCTGGAGCGCAAAGGCAAGAAAGAACTTCTTGAGCTTTCGCGTCGCGTCTCCTCCATGGCCCGCATCAGCTACGTGCGCCAGAAGGAACCCCTCGGTCTCGGCCACGCCGTGCTCTGCGCAAAAGATCTGGTCGGCGACGAGCCGTTCGCGGTGCTCCTGCCCGACGACGTGATCGACGCCAGGGTCCCATGCCTCAAGCAGATGATCGGCGTCTTCGATGAAAGGGGCGGATCGGTGCTGGCGACTATGACCATTGAAGGCCCCGGCATCAGCGCCTACGGCGTCCTCGCCGGCTCTCAGGACCCCGCCAACCCCCACATCTATAACTGCACCGGCATGGTGGAAAAGCCGAAGTTCGAAGAAGCCCCGTCCACCCAGGCCATCATCGGCCGCTATATCCTCACACCGCGCGTCTTCGAACTCCTCGAACACACCAAGCCCGGGGCCGGCGGCGAAATCCAGCTCACGGACGGCATTCTGGCGCTGCTGAAAGAAGAGAAAGTTTTCGGGTACACGTTTGAAGGCAAACGCTTCGATGCCGGCGACAAGTTCGGAATGTTGCAAGCCACGGTAGAATTCGCGCTCAAGCGGGAAGAGTTCGCGGAAAAGTTCCGTGCTTATCTCAAGACCCTGCCTCTCTAGCCGAATGTTACTTGGCCGCTCAAGTTGAGAGCGGCCAAGTAACATTGACGGGTGCAACATAGATGGGTGCCCCATCCTTCCAGCACTCTCATCGCTGGAAGGATGGGATACTTCGAACCCAGCGAGCAATATAAGTGCGCATCTAGTAGCTTTTCTCTAATGATGCAGCGCTGCCTTTAGTCAAATAACAATGTTCGTTCCGGCCACTATCCCTTCCACTTAATGTTGCATCCGATCGAAGGCCGCTGCTCGGCGGGGACCTCCTTGCCGGCCAACACTAGATCCATTGCCGCGCGAAGCTCTTCTCCCGTCACCGCGACCCCGTTCCCCGGCCGGCTGTGATCATATTGTCCGCGATAAACAAGCCTGAAGTCTCCATCGAAAAGAAAGAAATCGGGAGTGCAGGCAGCTTTGTAAGCGTGCGCCACGTCCTGCGTTTCGTCGTAAAGATAGGGGAATTGAAATCCATTGGCCAGCGCCTGAGCCTTTAGCCCCTGTGGACTGTCGCCGGGATGCGAAGTCACATCGTTCGAGCTGATGGCAACGATCGCCAGCGGCTTATCCCGGTAATCCGCGCCCAGCGCGCCCAGCGACTTCTCGATGTGCTTCACATACGGGCAGTGAGCGCAAATGAACATCACCAGCAGCCCCTGCTTGCCGCGAAAATCCTCGCGCCCGACCGCCTTGCCGGAGATAACATCGGTAAGTTCGAAATCAGGAGCCGTTGTCCCGAGTTCAAGCATGGTTGATTCGGTAAGTGACATAGAAGTTAATCTCCCTGGGCTAAAATGCTTTCCCATCTTCGCGAGCTATTGTCGCAAACTCTGCCAGTCTCGCATTAACTCCGCTAACTCTGTTCGTCTCATGCTAACTCCGCGAGTCTCGCGCTAACTTCGCCATTGATCAAAACAGCCCCGCCTGCCGTCCTGGCAACGCCACGCCAAAATGCTCGTAAGCCAGCCGCGTCGCCACGCGCCCGCGCGGCGTGCGGTCAAGAAATCCGATCTGAATCAAAAACGGCTCATAAACCTCTTCGAGCGCGTCTTCTTCCTCGGCCAGCGTCGCAGCCAGCGTACCCAGTCCTACCGGGCCGCCCTCGTACTTCTGGATGATGGTCAACATCAGCCGGCGATCGATCTCGTCGAATCCGTGCGCGTCCACCTCCAGCAGGGTCAGCGCGGCGTTGGCAGTCGGCCGGTCGATCACTCCCGTGCCCCGCACCTGCGCATAGTCCCGCACCCGCCGCAAAAGCCGGTTGGCAATGCGTGGCGTCCCCCGCGATCGCAGCGCAATCTCCGCCGCTCCATCCGGGTCGATCGGAATTTGCATCACCTCGGCCGACCTCGTGACGATGAAGCGCAGCTCTTCTTCGTTGTAAAATTCCAGCCGCAGCAAGATTCCGAATCGAGAACGCAGCGGAGAAGAAAGCAGACCCGGCCGGGTCGTGGCCCCGATAAATGTAAACGGCCGGATCTCCATCACGTGAGTCCGGGCCGCCGGCCCCTGACCGATGATGATGTCCAGCTTGTAGTCCTCCAGCGCGGTATAAAGCTTCTCTTCCAGCACCGGTTGCATACGATGAATTTCATCGAGGAAGAGAACCTGGCGCTCGCGCAGATTGGTCAGGATCGCCGTCAAGTCTCCCTGAATCTGCAGTGCCGGACCTGAAGTCTGCTGAAAACCCACATCGAGTTCGTTGGCGATGATTGTTGCCAGCGTTGTCTTTCCCAACCCGGGAGGGCCGAACAGCAGCACATGGTCCAGCGCCTCGCCGCGCGACTTGGCTGCCTCCAGCGCGATGGCCAATTGCTCTTTGGCCTTCGATTGTCCGATGAATTCGCGCAGCCACCGGGGACGCAGCTTGAGTTCGAAGCCCTGCTCTTCGTCAGCGCGCGCGGCGCTCACCAGCCGTTCGGGATTATTTTCGCGGGCAATAGCCATCTACACCAGAAGTGTAGCGGTTCCCGGCCGGTTAGCAAAAATCCTGGCGCACGTGGGGATAATGAACCACTTCGAAAGTGATATAAGTCACCAACTTTCAGGTGAACTTCGTCACTGGTACGGCAGTGTTGGTATCCGTTGCTTGCTAAGTGCCTGAGAGGACGAGCGTCGCCCGGAAACTCAAGCTAAGTAGAAAGGAAATCACACAGATGTGTTATCTCAAGGTGATTGACTGGCAAGGGCTTATTGACTATCGTTATACCACACGAATCAGTAAATTTGGCGAACCCCAAGGTTCGGCAAACGGCTGGTCCATAGTCGAGGCTAACTGCCATCGACTTAGTGCCATGCGATACCTGAGATGTGGCCGGCGCCAAACCCGGTCCGAGTGTGCGGAGATCAAATATGCTGGATCGTTTAACGTCCGGAGCGCTGCTGTTAGTTGCTATTTCGTTGCCTATTATCGGCTGCACTTCTTCCCAGGTCGATACGCTTCAGGTCACGCCATCGACAGTTACGATGTCAGCGGGCGCCACAGCACAGCTGACCGCCACCGGAATTTACCATCACGGGTCCGGGCCCTCCACGACTCAGGACCTCACCAGTCAGGTGACCTGGAAATCCTCCTCAGCGGATGTGGCCACTGTTAGTGCCACAGGACTGGTAACAGGAATCGGCGCCGGAACAAATACGATCACGGCCACCATCAACGGTTACACGGGATTGCTCTCTGCCAGTTCGACGGTCACGGTTGCCGCGAATAACACGGGCGGGGGCGGTACGGGCAACGATGTCGTTTCGGTCTCGATCATTCCCGGCTCCCAGTCAGTCGCCGTGGCCGGCGAGACAGGTCAGTTCATCGCCATCGGGACCACATCCGGCGGCAACCAGGTCAACCTGACCGACTCCGCCACATGGACGTCGAGTAACGTTTCAGTCGCGACTGTAAGTTCCCACGGTCTGGCCACCGCCACCGGCTCGGGCACATCCACCATCACGGCCATCGCGACCAATTCCGATCAGACCGTGGCCTCCGGAACAGCGACGTTTACCGTCACCGGCGCAGCCGCAGGACCACTTCTCTCCATTTCCATCATCCCCAACGCGCAAACCATGATCGCCGGACAAACGAGCCAGTTGATCGCCATCGGCACGTTCAATACTTCTCCTGCTACTCAGAACGTCACCGGTTCAGTAGCCTGGGCTTCCAGCAACACCGCCGTGGCAAACGTTACGGCCAGCGGAGGCCTGGTAAGCGCGGTAGGCCCGGGTGTGTGCGTGATCACAGCCATCGGGACCAACGCCGGAGGCGGAGTGGTCACGGCGACGTCCACATTCACCGTCACCGGCTCCAGTTCCTCTGCAGAACCACTGGCCTCGCTGGCTATCGTTCCCAACTCGCAGACCGCCCTCGCAGTCAACCAGACGGCACACTTCATCGCCATCGCCGCCACCGGATCAGGCAACACGGTCAACCTGACCAACCAATCGGCAACCGTCGGCTCCGCGACCATCGCGGCGGCTGTCTGGAGCTCGAGCAATCCAACCGTCGCCACGATCGATCCCTCTACCGGCATCGCAACCGCACTGACCGCCGGTACAACCGCCATTACCGCCGAGGCTTCGAATCCTGACGGCACCGTGGTGCTGGCTACCGCGACCTTCACGGTTACCATTCCCACGGTCGCTGAACCGCTGGTCTCCATGGCCATCCTGCCCGCCTCGCAAACCCTGGCGGCCGCCGGTCAGCAAGCGAATCTCACCGCCATCGCCACCACGGGATCCGGCACCACGGTCAACCTGACCGATAAGACGGCGCTTGTCGGAACCACGACGATACAGAAAGCGGTCTGGGCGTCGAGCAGTCCTTCGGTGGCCAGCGTCGACCCGGCCACCGGAATCGTCACGGCCAACGGCAGCGGCGTTGCAGTCATCACCGCCATTGCCACCAATCCGGGCGACGGCACTGTGGTCACCGCAACCGCGACCATTACTTCCACCGCCACCAGCACGAGCGGCAGCTCGATCGCATCCATCAGCGTCATTCCGGGGGATCAATCGGTCGCCTCGCCGAACGACACCACCCAGTTCCTCGCCATTGGAACGACCACTACCGGGGCAACGGAAAACATCACTACACAGGTCACCTGGAGCTCGAGCAGCGCGCAGATAGCCAATATCGGCGCAAACACCGGATACGCCACGGCGGTGGGCGCGGGCTCCGCTACCATCACCGCTCTCTACGCGCCCGCAAACGGAAACGTGGTGACGGGAACGGCAACCTTCACCGTAACGGGCGGAACAGTCGAGCAATACGTCGCGCCCCTCACCATCCTTCCGGCCTCTCAGACCATTGGCTCAGGTGTGACGACCCAGTTCATTGCGCTTGCTACCCTCGGAAGCACAGGACAAGTGGTGGATGTCACCGACTCGCAGCAGCTTACCTGGAGTGTCGCCGACACATCGATTGCAACAATTTCAAACTATCCCGCCAATCCCGCCGGAGTAGTCACCGGTCAGAGCGCGGGCACCACCAACATCACTGCGGAATTAACCAACAAAGACGGCTCAGTCGTCACGTCGACCGCGAGTATCACGGTCACCACCGCACCCCCGCCCGAGGAGATACTGACTCTCACCATCTACCCGTCCGCCATCACGGTTCTCGACTTCAATTTGACCGGGCAGTTCCTGGCCATCGGCACTTTCTCGCAGCCTCCCTACGTCCGGGATCTGACCAACGCACCCACGACCACGTGGGTCTCCAGCGCGCCCGAAATCTTTCCGGTCGGGGAAAGCTCCCAGGGTTCCGGCGGGAATACCGGGGCCAGCGCCGGCCTTGTTACCGCGTATGGCAGCGGCAGCGCCGATATCATTGCCGAATCAACCAGCAAAGACGGGACAATCCAGGTCGCCCAGGCAACCTTCAACTGCCCTGAGGTTCTTCCCAACGGCCTCAGTACAACTGCATCATGCTATCCGAATCAGCCGCCAGCACCCGAACTCCTGGCAACCGTGACTGTCTTTAACGAGGGCCTGAACACGACCGATTGGGAAGTCACCGGTCCTTCGGCCACGGGCACTCCGAACGTGATGCATTGCGGCCCGGGGTGGGCACTGAACGGCGGAGCCGGAGGATCGGTCTGCACGGCCACGTACCCCATGAACGCAACAACTCCCGCAGGCACTGCCGGCGTAGTCTTGGAGGCCCAGGGCGGAGCGTTCGGCGGCTGGTCCTATAACTGCATTCCGAGCGACAGCCAGGGTAATCCCCTTCCTGGCCCGACCTTCTATACCGCGGTGGGTCCCAATTACTGCGTAGCCACTCTGGAATCCTCGTATATTGACAGCAACGGAGATACAGTAGTCGTTCCCGGCATCGACACGACCATCGGCGCCATCTTCAACTAGCGCCTTCCATCTGCCAACCTCGCGAGCCACCCTTTGGGGTGGCTCGCCTGCGTCTGGGGCTGTTCGCGGCCGGTGCCTTGGCGCCGGCATCCCAATTTTGCCTGTCGGCCTCCACGCGATCCAGCCGCGACAAGTGTTCCGACCGTTTAGACTGAAGAAGTCCGCCTGAACGTAATGACCCACCGGTTTGGAATCCTTCGCCGCTTTCGCTTCAATCTGCCCCAGCGCATCGCCGCCGGGTTGCTGGCGCTCTTTCTCCTTCAGGGCCTCTGGGTCGCGGCCCACCAGACGTTGACCGACCGCGACTACCAATATGCCCGCTGCGGCCGCGAGACCTGGGAACGGCCCTCGGCGCTGGCCGGTTACTACACCACCTGTGGCAACATCCACGACGGTATCCTCGCCTACCGCCTGGCTGGCCTTCCCCTCAGCCTGAACCTCGCAATCGAACGCGCGCTCGACCGGTTCCGCAAGCCGGAAGACAGGGTCCTCGTGACCGGCGGCGAAGTCGGTACCTGGGAGCTGCGCCACCAGGTGACGCATATCCTGCTGCTGCTGCGCCTGCCGTTTCTCGTGACCGGTTGCGTCCTGGGTGGGTGCATCTGGTGGGTGACGCGGCGCCTCTACGGCAACCTGGGAGGCTACACGGCCCTGGCGCTTTACTGCTTCTGCCCCGCGATGCTGAAGGCCTGCCTGGAGCCTAATGTCGAGGTGCTGGCCGCGCTGGGCGTCTATGGGGGCGTCTACACCTGCATCGGCGTCTCCCACGCCATGCTGGGGCCGCGCCGGAAGTGGCGGCCCAGGATGGTGCTGCTGACGGCCATCCTGGGCATCGCTGCGGCTTCGCACATCGCGGCCCTGCCGATCACCGCGCTGCTCGGCCTGGCATTCATGCTCTGGGTGGCTGAAGGCCGCAGGAGCCAGGTGCTGCCGGTCGTAATGGCAGCCTCCGCCGGGGCGCTGATCATTCTATTCGCCTGCTACGGATTCTCGCCGGATGCCTTCAGTTACGTCTTCCGGTCGGGAGCAGGATTTCTGTGGTTCTCGATCGACCCGGCAAGGCGGTTCTTCTCCTCGCTCCCTGAGGCCGGCATCACCCTGGCTGGCGCAGCCGCAATCGCGCTTTACCTGGGAATGCGCAAGTCGCGCTACTTCGGCAATACGGCTCCGCTGGTGTGTTTTCTGGCCGTTGCCGCCATCATCACAACCGGCGCCCCCGGCGCACCCTGGCTATGGGCGCTGCCGTTTCTGTTGACCTTCGCCGGTGGGGTCTTTGCCGACACTTACGAAGGACCGCGCGGGCGCCTGGCGATGGGCGCGGCCGCGGCGGTTGTAGCCCTGCAGGCAGGCCTTTGCCTGTCCGGTTTGCCGGGGTTGATCAGCTGAAAAACCGGCCCCGGTTCACTCCCAGAACAACGCCCGGTTCGCGGCCTGCGGCACCAGTGCATGAAAGCCCGTTCCCGGGCCCGCCGCGATGATCGCAAGCTAAACTATAATAACGACTTATTTGTCACGCTTCGCCTTGCTAAAAGGGCTCTGAGCAGCGTAAAATAAAGCAGTCAGCCCCTGGACCCGGCCCCTCTCTTTCCGGACCTTGTTTTGCCGTCCTCCAGCGGGCTTTGAAAAGACCCTATGGCAGACGACAAGAACCCCCAGCTACCTCTCGATGGCGGTGTTCCGCCGAACACCGGCTCAACTCCGATCAACCTTGAGGAAGAGATGCGGCATTCGTATCTCGCGTACTCGATGAGCGTGATCATCGGCCGGGCGCTGCCCGATGCCCGCGACGGATTGAAGCCCGTTCACCGGCGGATTCTCACCGCCATGGACCGCGAGGGGCTGCAGCACAACAAGCGCTACTCCAAATGCGCCGGCGTGGTCGGCGAGTGCCTCAAGAAGTATCATCCCCATGGCGATTCGGCGGTCTACGACGCCTTGGTGCGCATGGCCCAGCCCTGGTCCCTCCGCTATCCGCTGGTCGATGGGCAGGGCAACTTCGGTTCAGTCGACGGCGATCCGCCCGCGGCCTATCGCTACACGGAATGCCGCATGGAGCGCATCGCCGAAGAGATGATGGCCGACATCGAGATGGAAACCGTCGATATGACGCCCAACTTCGATGAAACCACCGACGAGCCCACCGTTCTGCCCACGCGGATTCCGACCCTGATCGTCAACGGATCGAACGGAATCGCGGTCGGCATGGCCACCAACATCCCTCCCCACAACCTTACCGAAGTGGTAAACGCTACCATCGCGCTGGTGAACAACCCCCACGCCGGCCTGGCTGAAGTGCTGAAACACGTGCAGGGGCCCGACTTCCCCACCGGCGGATTTCTATACGGACGAAGCGGTATCCCGGCCGCCTACAAGCACGGCCGCGGCCGCTTCATGATGCGCGCCCGGGTAGCGATGGAGAACATCAGCAAGGAACGCCAGGCCATCGTGGTCACCGAGATCCCCTACCAGGTCAACAAGTCGAAGCTGGTGGAGCGAGTCGCCGAGCTGGTGAACGAGAAGATCATCGACGACATCGGCGACGTGCGCGACGAGAGCGACCGCGACGGAATGCGCGTGGTCATCGAGCTCAAGCGCGGCGCCCAGCCTGAGATTGTGCTCAACCAGCTCTACAAGCACACCCAGATGCAGGAAAGCTTCTCCATGATCTTCCTGGCGGTTCTGAACGGCCGCCCGGTAGAGCTTGGACTCGACCAGGCCATCCGCGCCTTTATCGACCACCGTGTCGATGTGGTCCAGCGCCGGACGGTGTATCTGCTTCGCAAGGCAAGAGAGTTTGAGCACATTCGGGAAGGCTACAAGATTGCGCTCGACAATCTCGACACCGTGATCCGTATCATTCGCGCATCGGCATCGCGGGCTGAGGCGCGCGAGAACCTGTATGCGTGGGGCAAGGGCAATGAGATTGTCATCACACTCGACCGTGTGCGCCTCCCCAACGAAGAACGCGGCCTGACCTTGAGGCAGGTCGACGCGATCCTTGAGTTGCAGCTCTATCGCCTTACCCAGCTCTCGGTCGACGAAATCCTGAACGAACTTCGCGAAATCCGCGAGAAGATCGCCGAGTACGAATCCATCCTGGCCAGCGATATCAAGCTGCGCTCGGTCATAGTCAAGGAGCTTGAAGAGGTTCGCGACAAGTACGGTGATGCTCGCCGCACCGAGATCGTCGATGAGAGCGCGGAACTGCAGCTTGAAGACCTCATCGCCGACGAGCAGGTCGCGGTCACCGTCTCGCACCAGGGCTACCTGAAACGCACGCCCATCTCCATCTACCGCCAGCAGCGCCGCGGCGGCACCGGCCGCATGGGCATGAAGACGCGCGAGGAAGATTTTGTCGCGCAGCTGATCGTCGACTCGACCCACGCCTTCCTGCTTTGCTTCACCAACAGCGGCCGCGTTTACTGGCTCAAGGTCTACGAGATTCCCGACGTGGGCGCCGCTGGCAAGGGCAAATCCATGCAGAGCCTGCTCGATCTGCAGCCGGGCGAGAACGTCCGCGCCATTCTCCCCGTGCGCGATCTCGAAGTCGAAGACAGGTACGTCTTCTTTGCCACGCGCAACGGCACCGTCAAGAAGACGCCGCTTAAAGACTTTTCAAACGTCATGTCGCGCGGCATCATCGCCATCGCCATCGACAAAGAAGACGACTTGGTCTCGGCCGACCTCACCAATGGCAAGCAGACGATCTTCCTGGCAACGCGCGACGGCATGGCTATCCGATTCGAAGAAGAGTACGACCCCGAGCGCAACGGCGTGGGCCTGCGCCCCATGGGCCGCAATGCCGCCGGAAACCGCGGCATCTCCCTTAAGAAGGGCGACTATGTGATCGGCGCGGCCATCACCAACTCCGACGCCATGCGCGACATGGAACGCGACGAGTGCGCCGCCAGGCTCGGCCTCACCGTCAAGCTCGCTTCCCTTCGCGAGGCCTACTCCGATGCCGAAGAAGCGCTCACCAAGGCTCGCGAGGATAACCGCAACAAACTGGTTGACGCGGTCGCCGTGAACGAGGCTGAAAAGAAGCTTGACAATGCGTGGAAGGCGATCAAGGCCCTCGATGAAAAACTATGCGTCACGCAGCAGCTCATCCTTACCGTCACCGAGAACGGCTTTGGTAAGCGAACCGACGTGGATGAATACCGCGTGACCGCGCGCGGCGCTCAGGGCGTTACGAATCTCAAGGCCACGGCCAAGGTCGGCAAGACTGCTTCGATTCTTCTGGTCAACGAAACCAGCGAGCTCATGGTCATCAGCCAGTTCGGCAAGATCATCCGTTGCGACACAAAGAGCATTCGCGCCGCCGGCCGCGCCACCCAGGGAGTCCGCCTCCTCAACCTAGAACCCGAAGACAAGGTGGCCGCAGCCGTGATCATCCCGCCGGAAGAGCTGAAAGACGACGACCAGGGCACGCTGCTGCAATAGGTCCCCGCTTTGGGAGCATTATGACTCCGTTTTTGCGCCATTAATGCTCCGTTTTGAAGGCATTAAGGCCCTTATTGGCGCATTGAGACCCATGATTGGCGCATTTTTCTGTTCTGCTTGATCAGTTTGCGGAAAAACTCGTTGGAGAGCCAATCCTTCATGGCTCTGTAACCGGGCATGACTTCACAGGCTGCGGAAAAACTCATTGGAGAGTCGATTTCTAAGACTTTGTAACAGGGCACGACTTCAGTCGTGCCGATAAAGCCAATCAAATCAATGCCGGGCTTCAGCCCTGCAAAAGCCAATACTCGAAAAACCTCTAGACCCGGACTCTTTTCCGCAGGCTGCTAACGCCCACGGAAAGGTCTTCGTCAGTGGGGTGGGTGTGCCATGGCCAGAATGGCGATCTTGGCAAAAATCTCGCCCGGTCTTCTCACTGCCTTCCGCCCGGGAAAACTTCCAACCCCGTCGCTCAGATTCGTCGAGAATCGCCAACTCTTTTCGTGCCTGGGCAACTGCCGTTGCGTAAGATTAACCGCCCAACGCGCACACTGGAAATTGGAGAATCTTATGTCCAATTCGATCTGTCTGGTGTGTCGCCGGCCTGTACCTTTCCGGGACCCCCTACCCCCTCCCCCCGCTAACGAGCACTTGTCGGGGCCGGCATCCGATTCAAGTCACTCTAAATAAATAACTTAATCTAGACTGCCTAGTTACCATGCGGTAAACAGAACCGCATATTTCGGTCCATTTTTGGCCCCTTCGTGTCGATTTATGACGCAAAACGGGGCTCAAACCAGCGGTGTTCGAGGGGTTTCCTGAGATCCTTGGGACCCAATTGAAGAGACCCTGAAACGGTTTCGCCTGCATGTTCACCATACATCCGTAAGCGGTTCTTTCCGGCCCTGTAGCTCATCGCGGGGGCGGAATGAACATCAAGGCTCACGGCCATTTCCGAATCCTTGAAAAGACCCCACTTGGAAGGTATCCGGTTAGCGATACCGATTGCCGCACAACTTCAATTTGTGCCCTTTTGAAAGCCGCGCCCTGTTCAGCGGCCCTGGATCTTGCTGCGCTCCGTGGCAATCGCCGGAGGCGGCATGCGTCAGTCGACGGTGCAAAGTTCAACACTCGCCCCCGGGATAGGCATCCGGCGCTTGCCGGGAAAGGTTCGGCCCCGGCATCCGCGGCAGGCTCTATAGCAGTATTCGATTAACTGCACGGAAAGATACGTGATTCAAGTGGCTCATTCCCAGAGAACGAGCCGCCGGTCACGGATCCCACAGGAGTGCTGTTACTCGAATCCTGTCTGCAGGCCCGCCAAGAATCAACCCTCCCAAACTACCTCGATGAGGAAGGAGCTCTTTATGAAGCTAAGCCGTAGTGTGTCTCGAATCGCGGGAACCAGCGTCCTGGGCGGCGCCACGTTCCTGCTCGCCGTGAGTGGGATCCTGAACGCCCAAGAAGTAAAACCCGAACAAACCTACAAGGACCTGAAGGGCGTGCATCCAGACTGGGTGCAGGTGCCCGGGAAGCTGATGCGCGCCGACTGCGTGCACGAAATACCCAACGGCGCAAAGATCGTAATCGGCCAGAATGGCGAGCCGACAGGCGACGTCATGTTGAAAGGCGAACTCTTCGCCCACTACGATGCGTGTTCCGAGGCTCCCATCTCAACGCGCCACACCGCCGTCGAGGCTCCGAAGACCCTCGAGCACGCCCCCGGTGTCCCGTTCAATGGCTGGGTCGAGGATTCGCAGGAAGATCTGGGGTTGAGTTCGAGCGACAACATCGACTGGGAGAGCGGCGAGTTTTACGTGCCCAATAACCCCAGCGTCAACGGCGGAACAATTTTCCTCTTCAATGGCATAGCCCCAACGGCGGAGAATTGGATCCTGCAGCCCGTTCTGCAATACGGACCAAGCGCTGCCGGTGGCGGCAATTACTGGGCAATCGCCAGCTGGTTCGTTGGCACGGGCGGGGCCTGGCATAGCGGTCTCGAGACGGTGAAGCCGGGAGACACCATCTATGGCTACACCGAGCAGACGGCCAAGGGCTCGAGCCTGGACTATACGTCCGAGGCCTATGACCTGACCTCCGGCGCCTACTCGTGGATCAGCATCTATAGCACCGGCCTCCATTGGACCTGGGCTTACGAAGGCGTGCTCGAAGTCTACAACGTGAATTCGTGCTCACAGTTGCCTTCGAGCGGCTACGCCTACTTCTTCAACAACGCGGTCTACCACGGGTATCCCGCCTTCGACTACGTGTCTCCAGGATTTAACGGGGCGACCTTCCAGTCCGGCTGCGGTGACTGGACGTACGTGAACAACACCTATGATTACGGGTATCTGCTGTACTAAAGCCAGCGTGAACTCGTAACAGTGCCATGTGGAATCCGCGCAGGGTGGCTCTTTTCTAACATCTCAACTGCCGTACCTGGTTGTTGAGGTTGACGGGGCCATCCTGCACGGCGCTAAGAGTTCTCCATCTCCGCGCTCATCTCCGGTTGCCGATGCGGTCACTCCCGGATTTCCGGTTTCCGCGTCCCTTCATCCCCCTCCACGGTTCTCTTCAACTGCCCGCAAGCCGCAAAGATATCCCGCCCTCGCGGCTGGCGCAGATACACCGGAACCCTCTCGCCCGCCAAGGTCGCTCTGAACCTCTCCACAGCCTCCGCACGCGGCATCTCGTACCCAATCCCCGGCCCCGGGTTCCAGGCAATCAGATTCACCTTCGCGGCCAACCCGCTTCGCCTCACCAGGCGCGCGACCTGGACCGCATCTTCCGGCCGATCCGTCACCCCCCCCAGTAGCACGTATTCAAAAGTCACCCGCTCCCGCGCCCTGAGCTTCACCCCGCGCACCGCTTCTATCAGCGCCTCAATCGGCCACTTGCGGTTGATCGGCATCACCTCGCTTCGGGCCGCGTCATTGGGCGCGTTCAGGCTGATCGCCAGCTTCGGCCTCAACTCCGCGGGCTCCTGGGCAAACCGTTCGATCCCGGGAACTATGCCCGATGTCGACACCGTCATCCGCTGCGGGCTCAACCCCACTTCCCGAACCAGCAGCCGCACCGCGCCCATGAAGTTGTCGTAGTTCAGAAACGGCTCGCCCATCCCCATGAACACCAGGTTCAGCCGGTCGCGCCCCACCTCAACCGCTTTCCGCTGCATCACTGAAACCACCTGGCCCGCGATCTCCCCAGCCGTCAGGTTCCGTTGCAAGCCCAGTTTCGCTGTCAGGCAAAACTGGCAATTGACCGCGCAGCCCACCTGCGAAGAAGCGCAGATCGTAGCCCGGTCCCAGCTCTTCGCCCGCCCATCCTCGCTCTCGCTGCCATCGCCAGATTCCCCGCCATCCCCCTCCGGCATCCAGACCGTCTCCACGGTCAGCCCATCACCCGGCGCGGCCTCCACAAGGTAGCGCTCTGTCCCATCCACCGACTTGAAGATTTGTGCAATCAGCGGCCGCCCGATTGTGTGTCCCCCGTCCAGCAGCTTTTTCCTCAGCGCCATTGGCAGAGCAGTGATTGCTTCCAGATCCGTAACCCCTTGACGATACATAGCTTCTGCTAGCTGGCGCCCTCTATACCCGGGTTCGCCCATTTCCACCAGATGCTTTTTGAGCATCTCCGCATCCAATCCGAACAGCGGTTCGCTTTCGCGTTTCGCGGAGTCTAATTGGACGAGTTGGCCTTCATCGCGAATCATGGCTGGGTCCAGCATAGATGAGTTCACCCTCCTGCCGCACTTGAATTGGTCGCGTCTATCCCCTAAGCCTTAGATCGCAGTGAAATGCCGCGACGGACTGCCGAGCCGTCCCGGTTGCCCTACAATCGAATTCGAACTGATGCCTATGATGAATGAGCGAAATCTTCGGCGCACGGTGTTGCCTAATGGCCTGATCATATTGACGGAGCAGATGGATCACTTGCGCTCCGTGGCCATGGGTGTGTGGATTAAATCAGGCTCCCGCTGCGAGCCGGCCGAGACCAATGGAATCTCCCACTTCGTCGAACACATGCTCTTCAAGGGCACCCGTTCCCGTTCCGCCCAACACATTGCCCGAGAAATGGACTCTATCGGCGGCAACCTCGATGCCTTTACCGGCAAGGAAACCATCTGCTTCAACGTCAAGTCGCTCTCCGATCACGTTCCCATCGCCCTCGACGTGCTGTCCGATCTGGTGCTCAACCCCACCTTTGCGCCCTCCGACATCGAACGCGAGCGCGGCGTGATCCTGGAAGAAATCAAGATCGACGAAGACAATCCCGATGTTCTCGTTCACGAGCTGTTCACGCAGAGCTTCTGGAAAGGCCATCCCCTCGGATGGCCTATACTCGGCACCACTGAAACCGTCGGCCGACTGGACCAGAACCAGCTGTTCGCCTACCACGCCGACCGCTTCCATGCGGGAAACATGGTGTTTTCCGCCGCCGGCCAACTGGACCACGACCACTTCACCGAGGCCGTCGCCGCCAAGTTTTCCTCGCTTTCCGCCGGCGCGACGCTCAGCGAGCTCACCGCACCGGAACCGAGCGCACGCATCATCCTGCGCAGCAAGAGATCCCTGGAGCAGGTGCAGATCTGTCTCGGCGTGCCGGCTCCGCCCATCACTGACGACCACCGCTATGCCACCCTCATTCTCAACACAGTTCTCGGCGGAGGCATGAGTTCGCGCCTCTTCCAGACCATCCGCGAAGAGCGCGGCATGGCTTACTCGGTCTATTCCGATCTGAGTCCCTATCGCGACACTGGCACCCTCTGCATCTACGCCGGCACATCCCAGGAAAAAACCCGCGACGTGGTCACCCTGGTTCTGGCCGAGTTCCGCAAACTGAAGGAGACGCCTCTCAGCGAAGAGGAACTGACGCGTGCTAAGGACCAGCTCAAAGGCAACATCCTGCTCGGCCTTGAGAGTTCCAGTTCAAGAATGGCCAACCTCGCTCGCCAGGAGATGTACTTCCGCCAGTTCTTCTCGGTAGACGAGATCATCGCCCGCATCGATGAAGTGACCGCGGGGCAGGTGCAGACTATGGCGCAGCGCCTTTTTGACCCGGCCCGGATCGCCGTAACGCTGCTGGGACGCCTCAAGGGAGTGAAGCTGGACCGGGAGATGCTGGTGTGCTGAAAGGCAGTCGGTAGCGGACAGTTAACGGCAGACAGTTGACAGTCGGCAGCATGATCACCGGGTGAAGCCATTGGGTCGTCAGTCTAAGAATCCTGAGCCGAATCACGAACGCCCAGTTTCTCGAAGTTCCGGGCCGGCGCACCCGACTGTCAACCGTCAGCTGTCCACTGCCTTTCGAGCGTCCCATTTCCATTTCGCGTCCATAGGTTGTAGCATTCTCTCGAAAGGGCCCGGAGCCTCCGGCCTGCTCCATGAGGAACTGGAATCAATGAATCGCACGCCTTTGTTCAAGATCGATGGCAATATCTCGCCTGCGTCAACGTCAAACGGCTTCACTTTGATGGAACTGCTGATCGTCATCGCCATCATTCTTATCCTGATGCTCATGGCCATCCCTACCATCGGCGTAATGAAGAAACACGCCAACGAAACCTCGGCCATCAACTCACTTCGCGCCATCACACAGGCAGAGATTCAGTACGATTCCACCTACCCGGCCAACGGCTACGCCTGCTCTCTCGCCGCGCTCGGCGGCGATCCCGGATCCGGCGCTCCCAGCCCGCAGGCCGCCCAGTTGATTCAGAGCGACCTCGCTTCCGGCTACAAATCCGGCTACACCTTCAACATCACCAACTGCACGAAAGTGACCATCAACAACACCGACCGCATCACCGGCTACACCCTCACGGCGGTTCCGCAGGCGGTAGGCAAAACCGGCGATCGCGGCTTCTGCACCGACCAGTTCGGCGGAGCCGCAAAGTACGACTCCGCGGGCGGCACTAACTGCACCCAGCTGCTGCAATGAGCCTAGGCAAAGTTTTCAGCCGCGGCGGTCTTCTCTCAGCCGGCGCGGGCCTCGCCTTCTTCCTCCCCGCACCATCCCCGGGACAAACTGCGCACGACATCGCCCAGCGTGTCGACCGCCATTACGACCATCTCCACACCCTCAAAGCCGGCTTTTCTGAGTCTTATGAAGGCTTAGGCACCCGCCGCACCGAATCCGGCACACTCTTACTCTCAAAACCCGGCCGCATGAAATGGGATTACAGCTCGCCGCCCGGAAAACTCTT
>Ga0182013_10000998_pt1 | contig 39193 bp, 36 predicted proteins | sample 612S2MmetaG_FD_120487 | JGI IMG/M metagenome (GOLD analysis project Ga0182013, IMG submission 120487) | Permafrost microbial communities from Stordalen Mire, Sweden - 612S2M metaG | ecosystem: Environmental > Terrestrial > Soil > Wetlands > Permafrost | place: Sweden: Stordalen | collected... | reverse complement strand
TTGAAGTTGCCGTTGAGCATGTCGACCTTGTTCCACAGGCCGCCGGACAGGTTGAGTTGATCCTTGATCAGGCCCAAGGCCTCGATGCCGCCGATCAGCACGGCGATGACCACCGCCAAAATCGTGATGACCAGGTTGTAGTAGAGCTTGCGGATCGGTTTAACGAAGGCCCAGTCATAGGCGCCCAGCATCAGGATGCCGTCCGTGGCGTCGATCAGCGCCATGCCGGCGGCGAACAGGGCCGGAAACACCATGATGGTCCAGATCGACAGGCCCTTGGCCGCCTGGGTCGCCGAGATGCCCAGCAAGGCCACCTCGGTGGCCGTGTCGAACCCCAGACCGAACAGAAAGCCGAGCGGGAACATGTGCCAGCTGTGGCTGATCAGCTTGAACAGCGGCCGGAAGAAGCGCGAGACCACCCCGCGCTTGTTGAGCAGCAGGTCGAAGTCCTCCTCCACATAGGCGCCGCCATCGCGGACCTGGCGGAAGGTCTTCCACACCCCGCGCAGGATCATCAGGTTCATGGCCGCGATAAGGAACAGGAACAGGGCCGAGACCGAGGTGGAGATCAGGCCGCCGTACTGCTTGAGCGCATCGAAATTGACGGCCTTGGTCGTGCCCGCGATGGCGAGCGCGGCGAGGATCACCACGGTGGAATGGCCCAGGGCGAAGAAGAAGCCCACCGTCACTGGCCGCTTGCCCTCGTTCATCAGCTTGCGGGTGACGTTGTCGATGGCGGCGATGTGGTCGGCGTCCACCGCGTGGCGCAGACCAAAGCCGTAGGCCAGCAAGGCCGTGCCGAGCAGCACGGGCTGAACGCTGAAGGTCGCGAAGGCCCAGATCCAGGCCCCCAGGTTGATCACGATCAGCAGGGCGTAGATCGCCGCAATCCTGTGCCGTAGCTTAGGCGACTGATTGCCAATAGCGCGCCGCAACAGATTGAACATCCCGGTCCTTTTCGCGGCTTGGCCCGCGAGCGACATGGTTCCTGCTGATGCATACGCACCAGCCGCGTGAACCCCTCGGATCAGGTCCTGTTTTTATGCCTTGGCCACAACGGGCTGGGTTTCGTCGAACAGCATGACGCGACCGGCGTTGCCCAGGCCAAGGAAGGTGCTGACGTTATGCAGCACAGCAGCGATAATCGGGGCTTCGACGCCCAGCGCGCCCACACTGGCCAGGGCGGTAAGGCCGAAGGTAAAGGTCAGGCCGATGGCGACATTGACATAGATGGTGCGACGGCAACGGCGGCTGAGGCGGATGCATGTGCTCAGTCGGCGCAGATCGTTGGTCATCAGCACCAAATCCGCCGAAGCCATGGCCACGTCCGCGCCCTGCGCGCCCATCGCCACACCCACCGCTCCGGCCCGCAAGGCCAAAGAGTCGTTGATGCCGTCGCCCACCACCATGGGCCGGTAGCCCAGACGGATTTCGTCCCGCACACGGTTCAGCTTGTCCTGCGGCAGCATGCCGGAGTCGACCTGATCGATACCGACTTCAGCAGCCACGTTCTGAGCCACCGACGCCCGGTCGCCGGTCAGCAGCAAAATCCGCTCCATGCCCAGCCCGCGCAACTCACGCACCGCTTCCTCGGCTCCCGGTCGCAGTTGATCGAGGAACAGCAGCCATCCGAGGAACTTGGAGCCCAGGCTGACGCCCGCAATCGGACCGTCGTGGGCCGGCGGGGCGGACGCCTCGACGCCGAGACGGACGAATAGGTCGGCGCGGCCTAAGGCGGCCTCCTGTCCTTCATACATCCCCACAACGCCGAAGCCGCCCATCTCGCGCGGTTCCAGCACGGCCAGGCGCTCTTCTGGAGGACAGCAGGTCATGGCCGCCCGGCTCAAGGGGTGGTTGCTCGACGCGCCCAAGCTCGCCGCCAGGCGGCGCATCAGCGCCTCGTCGGCGCCGGGCTCGACCTGCGCCTCCGTCAGATGCAGTTGGCCGGTGGTGATGGTGCCGGTCTTGTCGAACACAACCGACGTCACATCGGCCAGGTGCTCGAGAAAGGCGGAACCCTTGATCAGGATGCCATGCCGCGCCGCCACCACGATGGCCGCAACCGAGGTGGCCGGCGTCGCCAGCACCAGCGCGCAAGGGCAGGACGCCACCAGCACCGCCAGGGCCGAAGGAACGTTGTTGGTCACGAACCAAGTGCCCGCCGCCACCAGGATCACCAGGATCATGTACTGATTGGCGTACCGGTCCAGCAGGCGCGTCACCGGCGGCTTGGCTTCCTCGGCGTCACGCATCAGGGTGATGATGCGGCCCAGGGTCGTGTCCTCGCCGACCCGCGTCAGCTGGACGTGCAGCAGGCCATCGATGTTCATCGAACCGGCCAGAGCCGCGTCGCCTTCACCGACTTCCACCGGCACGGACTCGCCGGTGAGCGAAGCCATGTCCAGGCTGGACAGGCCCTTGCGTACAATTCCATCGGCCGGCAGACGCTCGCCCGCGCGCAGTTCGATGATGTCGCCTTCGTGCAAGGCCGTGGTGGAGACAAGTTCATAGCCGCCGTCGGAACGAATTCGCCGTGCGTCAGCCTGGGTCAGGCGCCCTAGGGCCTTCACGGCCTCGTCCGAGCCCAGCATGCTGCGCTCCTCCAGCACGTGACCCACGGTCATGACGATCGGCAACAGCGCGGCGGTCATCATGTCGCCCGTAACCCACGCGGCCAGCAGGGCCAGGGCGACCAGACGTTCGGTCACCCCGTCCAGGCTGGGCTCCTTGATGCTCTCCCACGCTTCCAGGAACACCGGCCCCGCCACCAGCAGGGCGGCGGCCCCAGCCACCAGGTCGGACAAACCGCGCTCGGCGGGCAGCAGGAAGCGGATGCCCAAAGCCACCGCCAGCAGGCAGGCGGACGCCAAGGACAGGGTCAGCTCCGCCGCCATCATCAGGCGTTCGGCGTTCTCCAGCAGCGATGGCTGATCCGAGGGTCGGCGCGGCTTCCGATCCAGACCCAGAAAGGCCAACCCCCTGCGCACGAACGAGGGGTCGTTCATGGTCAGGCTTTGCATGCGGATGGGGCGATCAGAAAAGCTCATGGGGCCAACCCGGGATATGGGGGAGGAGAGGCTAAAATGGAATATGGGCTAGGATAGGCTCATTTCATGGGAACCGCTTGGCCCTGGGCCGGACCGTTCATGAGAATGCGCTGGCCGCTCTTGGGATCGATCACGATGACCGCGCCCGCCTTGGCCAGCACGCCGCCGATGGTGTTGCGGTAGGTCTGCTCGGCCAGACCCGTGTGCGAGCCTGAGGTGCGCTCGATGGCGCCGATGCTGGTGGTGTCCACATTGGCGGTGACCGTGCGCTCCAGAGCCGCAGCCTGGGCGGCGCTGATCAGCCGGTCGGCCTCGCGCTGAGCGCCCTGGCGGCGCAGCTCGGCGTCGGTATTGGCGGCCGCGATATCCTGGTCGGCCTTTTGGCTTGCGGTCAGCACGGCGTCGAACGCCTGTTTGGCGTCCGAGGGCAGCCAGGCGGTCATGTCGATCCGGTCGACCTCCACGCCCAGGCCGTCGCCTTGGGCGGCCAGGGCCTTGAGCCGGGCATTGATGCTGCCCAGAAGGCGATCGCGCACGGCGCCGCGCACGGCCTCGATCGAGGCCGCCCCGGCCTGGTCGCCGGTGGATTGAAACACGAGGAAGTCGTTCAGCGCCTGACCGGCGGCGACGCGCACCGCCGAAGCGCGGAACATGCGGTCCATCGCGGGCGTCACGTGGTCTTGCGACAGGACGTAAGCCGCCGGATCGGTGATGTGGTAGATCAAGGTCGCGTCGAGCAACACCACCTTGCCGTCGCCCGTCAGGTAAGGCGTGGCGCCCGCCGGTACGGTGTTGCCGTTGACCCCCGTGGATGAGGCGATCCCCGCCACCGGCGGCAAGGCGGCGACAGACCGACTGAGCTGCCGATCAGGCCCAGGCAACAGGCGCACCGCTTCAATCGGCCGCGGCCAGGCCAGCAACAGGCCCGCCTTCTGCGTGCGCACGACGCGCCCGTACTCGGTCACGACCGCCTGGGTGTCGGAAGATATGACGCGGCAGTTGGAGCCAAGCCACAGAACGCCCAGCAGAAGCGTTACGACGTAGACGATGCGGAAGCCGATAACGGCCGACTGCAGGATCGGACCGGGCGCCTCGGCCGGCTGCTGGCCGTCCCCTATGGAAAGGGCGTCGCTCATTTCCCGCCCCGTCCGCCGGTCGGCCCCTCGCTGAGCACCCGGAATGGCGCGGCGTCGGTGCGCAGAACCACCGTGGTGTTCGGCCCCATCACCTTGCCCGCCGCATCAAGCGAACGCAGGGTCGTGTAGAGGCTGGGATCGGCCTTGTAGGCCTTGGCGTAGATCTGGGCGGCGGCGACCTCGGCGTCGGCCTGAATCTTGGCCGCCTGTTGCTGGGCGTTGGCCACGGTCTCGCGTCCGTCGCGGTCCGCGTCCGCCTGGATTTCGGCGGCGCGGCGCAGGCCGTCGGCCGTGCGAGCAGCCGCGACCGTTTCGCGTTCTGCGCTCATGCGCGCCACCGTGGCGGCCAAGGTGACGTCCGGCAGGGTCAGGCGCTCCACGCCCACCTGACGCACCTGGATGCCGTAGCCCTGCAGCATCTGCGGCGCGATCTGGCCGCGAAGTTGCTGCTCGAAGGCATCGATGTGCACATTGCGCGCGTCGCTGTTGATCAGGTCGGCCAGGTTGAAGTTCGAGGTGGTGATGTGCATGCCGGCGCTGACGAAGCTGCGCAGTTGGCGCGCCGCTTCGTCCGGTTGGTTGCGCAAGGCGCGCAGGAATTGCCGGATCGCCTGCGGATCGTCCGGCACTTGCCAGGCGGTGTAGACCTGCACCAGCACGCGCAGGCCATCCCGGGTGCCCGTATCCTGCAGGCCGGTCGAGGTGGTGCGCAGACGCAAGTCGATCGGAATGGTGGTTTCAATGGGGGCCGGCAGCTTCCAGGACAAGCCCGGCTTTGTGATGACCCGCACCGGATCGCCCAGACGGCTGATCACCACCGCCTCGTCAGCCGGCACCATGACCATGCATTCCGCGATCAGCGCGATCAGCAGAATGAACGAAGCGATGGCCACGCGAATGGTCATCTTCAGACGCTCGTTCTGGTCGTCGTGATCTTGGGCGTCCAAGGAATTGGGGTCGAAGTCGTGAGTCATCGGCTTAGATCATTTCTGTTGGCCGCGAGCGCGGGCGGCGGACTCTTCATCGGCTTGTTCGCTGGTCGCCGGAGGCGGCGGCCCTTCGGTGGATGTCCCCGGCTGGGGAATATCGGCGGCGGTGTTCGGCGAGCCCGCGGCTTGGGCGGCGACCGGCGCGGCGGCCGAACGCATATCGATGATCGGCGCCTGATCCTTGCTCAGGCGAGCGTCGACGATCATCAGGCGGACGCTGCGCAAGGCGGGGGTCAGGTTGCGTGCGCGCCGTTCCAGCAGGAAGGCCGGCGGGCTGGAGCGATAGGCATTGCGGTCTGCGGCGAACTGATAGGCGTCGCCCGTGGCTACCTGGACCTTCTCGACGGCGCCGGCTTGGGCGGCGGAGACCGACTGGTGCGCCTCCTGCTGGGCCACGCCGGTGGTGCGCGTGGCGTGGGCGGTCGCCTGGGCCACGCTGGCGTCGGCGTTGATTTCGGCGGCTTGGACCGAGTGGTAGGCTACCGCTGCGCCGGCCGGCGGATGGATCGCGTCGATCAACACCGAGACGATGTCCACGCCCGCACGGTCGGCGTCGACCGCCGTCTGCAGTTCGCCGCGCAGAGCGTCCTGCAGGCCCGCCGCCTGCCCGACCAGCAGTTGGTCGAGGGTATGGGATGCGAAGAACCGGGTGGCCAGACGATTGGCCTCCTCCTCGACCACCGTGGCCTGGTCGGCTGAACCGTAAACCGACTGCATCGCGGCTCGGTCGGACAGGCCGGTGCGGTAGATCACCAGGATCTCGCCGTTGACCAACTGAAAGCCCTGCTGGCCCTCGGCCTGGCTGGCCACCAGATACTCGGCCTCGGTGGCGTGAGCCGTGTTCCACAGGCGGTTCATGTTGGCCTGGGGAATATCCTCGGCGCCGATGCGCTCCGCTTTCTCATCTTTTTCGTAGGCGTCCGGCCCCTGCTGCGCGCCTACTGCGATGGTGTGGGTGACACCGTATTCCACCGGGCGCATGCGGCCCATCGGCCATGGCAGCAGCACGTGAAAGCCGGGCCCCAGCACCTTCACCGGCGCCCCGAACCGCTCGTAAATCCCCCGCTGGTTGTCATCGAGCAGCTTCACGCCGCTCAGAACCCAGCATAGCAGAAGGGTGCCGACCAGGGCGGGAATGGCGGCCTTGCTGAGGTAGGACAAGGCCCAGCTGCGAGCGAAGTCCAGGCCAAGATGGGTGCGGATCAGGGCGCCCGGCGCGCGAGGTCCGCCGGTGATCAGCGCCGCGACGATGCTGTCGGTGGCCGCCTTGGCCACGTCCGCCGTGGGGGTCGGCAGGAACAGCCGGGCCAGGGCGCGCAAGGCCCATTCCGCCGCGATGAGGGCGCAGACGACCATAGCGCCGCGCTGGATCCAGACGATCCAGCCGAAGCTCAGCGTACGGCCGATCTCGCTCAGAGCGCCCAGCGCCAGAACAACCGTGACGGTCAACAGCACGCGGCGCACGCCGGGCGCCTCGGGCATCTGCGCCGCGGGAAACGCGGCCATCATCCGTTCAGCGATCAGCGAGGGAAACGCGAGGCCCACGACGAGCGCCGCGGCGAGATTCGCCTCGGGCGAGACCGGCGCGCCGGGGGTGGGCCACTGACGCCAAACCAGAAGCGCGATGATCAACAGTCCGAACGGCAGTACGATCGCCTGACCCTGGCGCGCCAGAAGGCCCGGTCCCAGCCGCCATAGGGGCGCCAATAGGTCCGGCGTCCCGCCCTCAAGTTCGCCGGCCACCCTCGCAGCCTCGGCCCGGCGCAGGGCAAGGCGCGCATTGGCCATCAGGGCCATGGCGACCAGGCAGGTCAAGGCCAGGACCACCGCGGCCAGCGACACCGGCCCTAGCCCGCCGACCAGGAACTCGTGGCTGATGCCCTTGAGCTTGTCGAAGCCGTGCAAAGGCAGAAGCGCCACAGCGTAGAACAGGGCGAGGACAACGGCGTAGATGCCGTACAGCCAGATCAGCCGACGCGCCAACTGGGGCGCCTGGCTCAAGGGGGCGCCCGGCAGAAGGTCCACGGCATCCTGAGATAAACTCACAGGCCCGCTCCCTGATATGCCAGCCATTCAATCATCCTTAGTCTCACGGAAATACGCGCCGCCGCCTTCATTCCCTCAAGGCCGGCCCGTCGACCAGCAGAAATCCGCTAAACCCCGTAAAGGCGGCTGACAAACCAGAACAAGCCAAGCCCGGTCAAGGCCGCCGCCGCCAGATCGCCCGCGAAGAGCTGAACCGGCCTGAGCCAACGCCTCAACATCCATAGTCCGGCCATGCCCGCCCCGGTTGCCGCCGCCAGGGCGAGGAACGCGCCGAGGTCATAACCCAGCAAAGCGGGCGTCAAACCCGCCCCGGTCATCCGCAGAGGATGCAAGGCTTGCGCCCAGACGGCGCCATCGAGCAGGCCGAACAGCGCCGCGGGGGCGAACTGCAACAGGCGTATGCGCGGTCCGTTCCCCGCGATGAAAACTTGGGCCAGGCAGAACAGACCTAAACCGGCCGCTGCAAGACCGGTCGACAGACCTTTGGCCGCGGCTGCGGCCAAGACTCCGGCTCCAAGGACGCCGGCGCAGGCGCCCATCGCCACACGCCATTGCGGTGCGCTCGGCGGTCCATCCGTCTGCGCGCGAAGAGCGCAGAGGCCGAGGACGGCGACCAGGAAACCCGCCGCCGCCGCCGCGATCGAGAGGTCCGGGGCGACCAGGCCGCCAAGCATAATCGCCAGGGCTGTCGCGTATCCCAGGGCCAAGGCGCAACCGATGTCCAGCAGGTCGCGCCAGCGCCGCGCCAACAACAGCAGTCCCGCCACGAGGGCCAGGGCGTCCGCGCCCCACAACCGGGCCAGACCCTGCCGCGCGAACGGGGCCAATCCTGGGCCATGAAGCGTCTGACCGATGCTGGGCAACACCAGATCCTGATGCGCCGCGGTGAACGTTTCCAGCACGGCCCGGCGGCGGTCCACCTGGACGCTGGCATAGTCGATATGACCGGGCGCGGCTGAGAACAGCACATGGTTGTGCAGGGTCAAGCCAACGGCGCTGGGACAGGCGAAGGTCATCTCGAAGCGATAGGCGCCGGAGGCAGGAGCCAGGATGTAGTACTTGCCTACCCACTCATCCTGGATGAGCGCGGGACAATCGGCCGAAGAGGCGCTCACGCTGAGTTGCGCGCCCGCGGCGGCGGCGGCGGCGGCGTCGATCCGCAGCGCCCCGGCCGCCAATAGGACGGCCTCGGCCTTGGGCAGGATGAAACGAACGTGGACGGTCGATCCATCGACGGTCCAGATGGAATAGCTAGCGTCGGTGGACGGCGCGGCGGCGGCTGAAGGCATCGCGCCAAGCAGCAGCAGCACCCCAGCCGCGAGCGGGCCCCATCCAAAAAAAGATCTCATTCGCCGTGACCCGGCGCGATCAGGATCTGGGCGGTGGCGCGGAGGAATTTCAGATTTTCCTGCTGAGCCTCGGCTTCCCGCGCCTTGGTGTAGTCACTGTAGACGTTGTTTCGCACGCTATCGAAATCGGCGGGAACGGGCGCCACGCGATGGTGCATGACCAGGACATGCACACCGTCGGTGTCGGCGATAGGGTTGGACACCTGTCCGTCACTGAGACCTCGGGCCACGGCGTAGAGCTTGGGGCTCAGATGAATTTGAGCGGCAAAGTCCAGGGTATCGCCACTGACCTTGCCGGAATCCATCATGCTGAAGTGCTGCTGAACATAGTCCAGCGCGGCGCCGGAGCGTAGCTGGTAGACCGCCTCTGCGGCGTCGGCCAAGGCCTGGTTGACGCTCTGGTCCACGTTCTCGAAACCGCCCACATGCAGGACCAGATCGGTCAGGTTCATCGAACCCTTGCTTGAGTAATCCGATTGGTGGGCGGCGAAATAGACCCTCAAGGCGCCTTCGTCGGGGGAGGTAGCCAAGACTCCCGAGTTGATCTCATTATTCACGCCATCGGCCAGGGCGTCACGCACGCTGGTGTCTTGCTCGGGCAAATTAATCGCTAGGGCGCGCTGAACCAGCAATTCCTGGTCGATCATGTTGCGCAGAACCCTGGCGCGGTCGGCCGGCGTCGCGTCCGCGAACGACCCGCCCGCGGTGCTCTGAGTTTCGTCGACGAAGTCGCTCATCAAGATGGGCTGCTGATTCACCAAGGCCACATCGCCAGGCGGGACCGACGTCAGATCGCGTGGAGCGGGGTGAAAAACGCCAGCCGCGGCCAGCGCCAATCCTGTCGCCGCCGCAGCCAGGGCCAGGGCCAGCCGCCGCTGGGGCCGCGCCAAAAGCGCCGCGCGCAATTCGGCTCCGCGGCGGCGTTTCAAGGGCGCTTCAATGGTGGGAGGCGACATAAATATAAACCGCGAGGGCTCGGATCTGTTCAAGCGTCAGTTTTCCAATCCAGGCCGGCATCATGCCGTGACGGCCAGAATAGATCGAATTATAGAGCGACTGAGGATCACCCCCATAAAGCCAGCTGTTGGCCGTCAAATCCGGCGCGCCGTAGTCCGAGTTGCCTCGTGCGTCTGCGGCGTGACAGTCAAAGCAGCCCCCCTGGCCATTGTACACCGCCCTGCCCTGTATGGCGGCTTGGGCATCGTTGGGCTGACCGCTGAGCTGGAGTACGTATTGAACCAGGTTGCGGATGTCAGCGTCGCTGAGCTGACCTCGCAAGCCATAGGCCGGCATTTCTGTGATGTTGCGGGATTTCTGACGATCTGAGCGGATCCCATAGAGGATGGTCCGTTCAATCTGAAACACGCTGCCATCACCGTACAACCAGTTCTGATCGGTCAAATTCGGCGCGCCGGTAGCGATATGGCCCTTCATGTCGCCGCCGTGACAGCCGGCGCACTCTCGAGCGAACAAGGGTCGTGCCTGGTCGACAGCCAGACGCACCCACGCAGGATGACTAGGAACATCGTTCGGAGCCGCCCCCAACAGACGTCGTTCCTCGTCGATCCTCTGGAGCCGCGTCAGGCCCAACCCGGCAAAACCTATTGCCAGCACCCCTATCGCGGCCATCAGACATCGACGCCAATATAACCTGAAAAATGAAGGGCGGGCGGCGGGCCGAGAAACCCCGGTTGGCTGGTTCATGCTGCGCGCTCGCCCCGCGCCCGGCCATCCGACGCAAGCTGGTCGATGACGCCGATGAAGCGGCGGTGGGGCTGGGCCCGGACGGCGTTGTGAAACTCGTTCATGCGTTAGATGTCTTTAGCTACGGATCTTTACGCATGGACCCGATCCGATCCCTCATCCGCGAGACCTCGAACCAAGAAAATGGACCGCCCTGCAGGCGGGGATCTACCCATGGCGGACGTCCGCTTCCATAGCTGGCGAGAATGGGCTGGATCAAGGAGGCGGGGCGCATGCTAATGCGTATCGGGTTTGAACGGACAAGTCCTTCGTCGATCGCCCTGATCGTCCGTGCGGAGGCTGAGGGAAACCGGCGCCCGGCGCGTATCCACTTTCGAGCGTAAGCCTCTGTCGCCCATTGCGGAGTCGAGCCATGACGAGACGTGCGGTCATGATGTGCCTGGCGCTCGGACTCGTCGTTCCCTGCCTGTCACTGGCGAATGAAGCTGAGGCTCATCATTCGAACGCCATGTACGACGTCACCCGGGAAGTAACGATTGTCGGCACTGTCCAGGGTTTTCAGTGGGCCAATCCTCATTCCTGGTTCCAACTGCGGACGAAGGACGTCAATGGCAAGGTGTCGGAATGGTCCATCGAGGCCGCGAGCCCCCCCCTCCTCGCCCGTTTTGGTTGGACGCCGCGCTCGCTCAAGGTCGGCGACAAGGTCGAAGCCGTCGTTCACCCGCTGAAAAATGGACAGTCAGGCGGTAGCCTCATCAAGGCTACCGTCAACGGACAGGTGATCGGGGCCACAATCGTCAATTGAAGTTGCAGCCGGCGCGGTCCGGTTGCGCCGATTGAGGGAAGCGCGCTTCGGAAGCGTACCTTAGAAGCGACAAGCCGATGCCTGCTAGTGGAGCTGGGTCAAGACGGGTGAGATGGAACAAACGATCGCGGCTTTTTGTGAGCGGCCGAGTCAAACGCCGTTCAGCGTGACGATCCGGTTCGCCAGCGGGCTTGCGGCTGTTCAGTGGGCGCATATCATGGCTATTACGATGGCGATGGGCTCTGCGCTGATGTCGAGGAGGGGCAATGCGACAGTTGATCGAGGATGACTTGGACGGCCTAGCCAAAAGCAGATTCCATGCTGATCTGGATGGACTGGAGGATCAGATCTGGGCCAAGGTCCAGGCTCGAAAACAAGGCGCCGGGGCCAGCTCTATCGGCGTTCGCGCCACCCTGACCTTGGCCGCCCTGGCCATCGGTCTGGTTTTCGGGGCCATGCATCCGCCGGCAAAGTCCACCCGTCTTTCCGAAATGGCTGTTCTTTCGGAGGATGGCGCCTTCGCGCCCTCCATCCGACTGGGAAGCTGATCATGAACGGCGCCTTTGTGCGCAACCTGGCCATCACTGTGGTGCTGGCGGGGCTGGCTGCATTCGCGGGCGCCAAACTCGGGGCCCAGCACTCGCAACCCGTCGATGCGACTCAGGCGCATCGCCTGTTGCGAGACAACATCTATATGCTGGTCCACCAGGACCTGAAACTGACGCCCGATCAGGCGCGCCAGATCGACGCCATCGACGCTCGCTACGTCCAACGCCGCAACGCCTTGAGAGCTCAGATGGGTTCGGCGGACGCCGAGTTGGGCCTGGCCCTTGCCAATGAGATGGCGCTTGGCACCGCCGCCCAGCGGGCGCTTGACAGCTTGCAGACCTCCATGGGAGCCCTGCAAAAAGAAACGATCCTCTATGTTCTGGGCATTCGTGCGGTCCTGACGCCGCCGCAGCAGCAGATCCTCGACCAGAAGGTCTTCGAATCCCTGACGCTGGGGCCGGTTTGAAGGCGGATTCTATTCCCACGGACGCCGATCTCGTCCGACGCGCCAATGCGGGTGAGCAAAGAGCGTTTTCACTTCTCGTGGCGCAGCACAAGCATTGGCTCTATCGCTTCATCCGTCGCCACGTCGGGGACGCCGATGAAGCTTACGACGTGATGCAAGATGCATTCGTCTCGGCCATGTCCAACCTCAATCGTTTTGATCCGGAGCGACCGTTTGAAGCCTGGATTCGACGTATCGCGCTCAATAAATGCCGAGACCACGCGCGCTACAACGCCGTACGGCGCATGTTGGGCTTACGTCGTCCGGAGGGCGAGAACGCCGATCTGGTCGCGGACTTGGCCCCTGGGGCTGAAGCGACGATATCGACCAAAGCGGCCCTGGTCGCCCTGGACAAAGCCATAGGGGCTTTGCCGGCTGGTTTGAAAGAGCCCCTCATACTCACACTTCTGGAAGGGCTGTCCCACAAAGACGCGGGCCAGATTCTGGGCCTCAGCGCCAAGGCGGTCGAGGTGCGCGTATACAGGGCCAAACGGCTACTGGCCGAAACGCTGGACCGGGACGTTGTAAGCGATCTGCTGACCGCCGACGTTCAGGCCGTGTGAGCAACGCTCCGCACGTGCGTCCCTGACCTGCCGGCCTGTTCGGAATAGGTCCATTCAGGTTTCCGGCGCCTTGGCCGTCAGGGCGTGAAACTGCGCCGTGTCCGGCTCCACATCGGCTATCGCATCCAGAGCCGCCTGGGCGTGGGCGCGGCTGGAGACTCCCAGGATGGCCGAGGCCGACCCCGGGTGCAGCAGGCAGAATTGCAGCGCTCGGCGAACCTGGGCGTCTGGTTCCAGGCCCACCAGACTGGGATCGGTCATGACCGCACCGGCGAACAGGGGGCGGATGGCCGCGAAGCCCCGCCCTTCCCTATGCAGGCGATCCAGGTGCGGGGCGGCCTCGGTCTCGGCGAGGTTGAGATAGGTGACCAGCCCGTCCACCCACTCATAGTCGAGGCTCGCGGACAGAAAGGCGTCCGAATAGGGGAAGACCGCCAGCGCCCCTATGTGACCGGCGGCCTTCAACCCGCTCCAGGTTTTCTCGGCCTGGGCCGCGTCGCGCGCCAGCACGGGCAGCCGGGCGGAATCCTCGTTGGGCGTCTGGCGCATCAGCCACTGGACGATGTCGATGCGGTCCACGCCCAGGTCGCGGCGGCTCGCCTCGATCAGGCGCCGGGCGCGGTCGGCTTCAAACCCGGTCTCGTCGAAATGCGGCGCGGCGATCTTGGCGATGATCTCAATGGCGCCGTCCGGCCGGGCTCGGCGCAGTCCCTTCAGAGCGGCGCACGCCAGGGGATAGCTTTCATATTCATGGGAGACGTGAAAGCTGGTGACGCCCTGGTCATGCAGGAACAGCAGAAAGTCCGTGGCCGAGCCTTCATCGAACCGCGGCGCCAGCATGCGCATGACGCCGAAGGTTAAGGCGCTGAGACTGATCCCCGTACGCCCGAACTCGCGCCGGGGCGTCAGCTCAGGCCGCCCGGCTGGGACATGAGGCGTTGGCGACGGCCTGGGCGGGACTGATGAAATAGGTCTTCCACAAAAGCCGGTCGCCGGACGCCTTGGCGGCGTAGCCTTTCCGGCCATGCAGCACCTGGTCATCGCGGAAGATCATCGCGTCGCCCGCATCCAACCGGAAAGCGGCCACCGGACCGTGCTCGACCATGTCTTCCAGAAAAAGGCGGAAGTCCTCGCGCAGACGGGCGACCCCCTCGCCCTGGTCGGGCAGCACCCGGAAATAGTTCCAGTTCAGCCGCAGCTTGCCCGCGTGCTCACGCAGGATCGGCGTCAGCCGGCCGATGGTCTTGCCCTTGCCGAAACGCACCGGCGTGTCGAACAGGCGGGCGAGGAGCATGGGATCGATCTCGGCGGCGTAGTTGGCCACCGCATCGGCCTCCACGAACAGGCTCTCGCCCCCCGCCTGGGCCTGGCGCTCGAGATAGAAGACGCCGATGTCCTGCAGGATCGAGCCATAAGCCCCATCGGTGTGCAGCGGCTGGCCGACATTGGCGTGACGATAGGTGTCCAGGCGGTCCGGCTCATAGCGCACGTCCATCCAGCCTCCGGCGGCGGGCACCTCCTCGCCGGTTACGCTGTCTTCCAGGAGTTGGGCGCTCTGTCCCAGGGTCTCGCCGGCTTCGCGCCAGAACGTCAGGGGATCGCCGGCGGGGCGCACGCCCACGATCCGAGCGCAGGGCGCCTCGTCCATCAGTCTGGGAATGGCGGCCAGCAAGTCCTCCCGGCTCATGGCTGAACCGTTCAGGATCGGCGCCCCGTCTTTTCGCATCACCGACATGCGTCTCCCCCTATAGGCGATCTGAAGAGGCTAGAGCCTGGCTTCATCTTGAAGCCCGAACGCGCCGCCCTCGTCCAGGGCTCCGGCCAGGGCGGCGGCGATACGGTCGATCTCCGCCGGCGAAAGGTCGATGGCGAAGGGCAGGCCCACAGTCGAGCAGGCCAGCCGCTCGGTAACCGGCAACGGGGCGCGCAGCTCCTGGGCGAAGGCTTCGCTGGTGTGGCAGCCTTCGCCCCACCAGTGCCGGGTCTGCACCCCTGCCCGGTCCAGCGCCGCGCTCACGGCGTTCACCGCGCCAACAGGCAGACGCACCACGCACACGCTTGACACCCAGTCGCAGCCCCAGCCGGGCTGGAACTGTGCGTCGGCCAGCGGACTCAGCGCGATGCGCAACAGCTGCGAGCTTCGAACCCAGCGCCGCCGCGTCTCCGGCCACGCGTCCAGCGCCGCCAAGCCGACCGCGGCGGTGTACTCGCTGAGCTTGGCGTTGCTGGCCGGGAACCGCGCCTCGCGCGAGCCTTTGAAGCCGAACGAGCTGGCCTGGCGTAGACGGTCGGCCAGGTCCCGGTCCTCGGTGGCCAAATAGCCGCCCTCGCCCACGCCCAACGCCTTGGTGGCGTGCAGGCTGACGGCCACCGGCAGGCCGGCGCAGTCCATGGCCCCACCTGCCACCGCATCGAACGCCGCCGCTGCGTCTACCAGCACGGCCACGCCGGTACGGTCGCGCAACGCGCGCCAGGCGCCCATGTCCAACGGCCGGCCGAAGGCGGCCACGGGGATAACGGCGGCCACGGGACCCGGCGCATGCGCCAAGGCCTCGGCCACAGTCTCGGGATCGAGCGTCCAGCTATCTTGATCAACGTCGAGGAACCAGGGCCTGAGCCCCGCCAGCATCACCGCGTGGGCGGTGGCGACAAAGGTCCAGGATGGCAGAATGCATAGGGCGCCGCGCGGCAGGTCCATGGCCTGCAGCGCCAAGGCCAGAACCTGGGTGGCGTTGGCGGCGGTGACCGCGTGTACGCCCGGTCCGTGACGCTCCGCTAAGCGCGCCTCGAGCTCGCCGAGCAGCGGTCCGAAGTTGGAGTACCAGCGCTGGGCGTCGATGCGCTCCAGATAGGGCAAGATTGCTTCGGCCGGCGGCAGCAACGGACGCGCCGCCGGAATCGGCGCCAAGTCCGTGTTTGGCGCTTCGACAAACGGGGCGCGGACGAGGGCCACAGCCAAAGGACACCTCCCTGAGTCGCTATCAAATGTCAGCGCACCATGGGTGTGGTTAATCGCGCGTTACCATCCGCCCTAAGCGCCATGGCGGGACTCGGCCGAGCGGAGCCAAAAATACCGCGCGGTCGGGCCGGTGGTCGCCGTCGCCGGTCGCGAGCCGTCTGCCTCTGGCTCAGGCGCGCATCTGCACGAACAGGGCCTTGCCTGCCACGAAGCTGAGCTGGATGCGATCCGCTTCCCGCTCCAAAAAGGCGTCGCCCACGCGCCTGGGACCGTCGCCGAACACCCAAAAATAATCGTCGAAGATAATCCAGCCGCCGGCCGCCACATGAGGCGTCCACAGCTTCATGTCCTCCTCGGCGTGTTCCAGGGTGTGGTTGCCGTCGATGTGCAGCACCGAGATGGTCCCGCTGTAGCGCACCGCGCCGAAGGTCTCGCTGCGCACCTCCAGGCCCGGCCGGTACTGGGCGGCGCCGCCAGCCGAGGGCGCACGGATGTAGTTCAGTCGCCCCTGGGCCACGGGCGCCAGGTTGATCTGGAAGATCCGGAACGCTTCGTCCATGTCCGCCGTAGCGCTTGCGGCGTCCAGGATGGCGTCGCCCTGGGGCAGGGCTTCGCTGGCCCACGGATCGACGCACAGCACCGGGCCGATATCGTAGCGATGGGCTAGCAGCACGAACATCGCCGCCGACTTTCCCCACCATGACCCGATCTCGACGATGTCGCCGGCCGGCGCGCAGCGCACAATGTCGACCAGGGCGAACAGTTTCTCCTCGCTACTCATGCCGGAGATGGTTTCGACCAGGCGAAACAGGCCGGCCCGCACGATGTCGCCCAGGTCGGGCCTGGGCCCAAGCGCCGGGGCGTAGAAGGGCTCCTTGTCTAGCGCCGCCAGCCGGTCGTGCAGCGCCCGGTAGGTCTTTTCGTTGTCCTGCAGGTTCGACCCGCCGAGCAATCGCACCCCCGGCGCGATCTCCCCCAGCCACGCCTCCAGATGGCGCCAAACCACGTAATGCGGCGCATGCACCGCGCCGATGTCATGCTCGCGGATCAGTTCCGCCAGCGAGGCGGGGAACGCCGGGTCGCTGACATAGGGTAGCCACGCCCAGGTTTCGTAGTCGCCGCGCGCTGGATCGAAACCCAGTGAAGAGGCGCCGATCACCTTGCGGCCCTCCGCCAGCGCCTGCACGCGTCCCTCTTCGGCGCCAGGATGGCCGGCAGGGAAAATCAGAACGGTGTCGCCCACGCCAGCCTCCTGAACTCGCCGAGGATACTCCACGAACGTGGTTAACGCATATTGAACCAATTCAGCTCGAAATCGCCCCATCGACGACTCTGGAGGCGCCATGACCGCCGAGCAGCCCGTCATGCCTTTGGGCGTGCGGCTCTTTCACGCCCAGGCGGCCCTGCTCGACGGCGATCTGGAGCGCGCCACCGCCAAATTCCTGCGGCTGGTCGCTGACGCACCCGCCATGCATCAGGCCCGCTATGGCTTGGCCAGCATCCTGCTGGCGGCCGGCGAACGGGAAGAGGCCGTCAAGGCCTTGGACGCCGCGCGAATTGTACATGCGGCCGAGATCCTCCGCGCCACGGACATAGACCTGCTGCGCTGCCAGCGGGACGGCCCCTATGCGGCGCAGATGGCTGACCGCCTGTACGGCGCCTCGCTCGTCGCCCTCGCTGGGGTGATCTACGGCCTGGCTGTCAACGCGGGCGGCGTGTCGATTTCGAACCTGCTCGGCTACGGACTATCGCTGCATCATCAGGGGCGGGCGGAGGAGGCCATCGAGCTGTTTCACACAGCCGCGAGCAAGGCCGACCACGCCGGCGTCGCCGAGTTCCAGCTGCCCGCGCACTTCGCGGCCGAAAATGGCGTAGAGCGCCATGCCGCCGAGGCCCGGCGATGGGCGGAACGCTATGCGCCTGGCCGGCCCGAGCCAGCGTTCGCCAACCGGCCTGACCCGAACCGCAGACTCCGCATCGGCTATGTCTGTCCGAGCTTCGTCAATAACCAGGCGCGCCAATTCGTGACGCCGCTGCTGGAGAACCATGACCCTGAGACGGTCGAGGTGTTCCTCTATCCCCAAGGCGAGGAAAATTGTGCGACCCAGGTCCCGCCGATGGTCGTGCGGCCTATCGGAAAGCTGCCGGATCCGGACGCGCTCGAGCTGATCCGCCGCGACCGGATTGACGTCCTCGTCGACTGCTGGGGCCATAACGCGGGCGGTCGCCTGACGCTGTTCGCCCTACGTCCAGCGCCGGTGCAGGTGACCTGGCTCAACTACATGCAGACCACCGGCGTCGCCGGTATCGACTACACCCTGCACAGCGACACGGTCGACCAGCCCGGCATGCAGGATTTGTTTGTCGAGAAGATCTGGCGCATGGGGGCCACCTCTGCGGCGTTCCGCCCCGACCGATCGCCGTCGCTCGCGCCAACGCCCATGGCGCGCAACGGCTATCCGACGTTCGGCAGCTTCAACCATCCTTCCAAGCTCACCGCCGCCACCATCGCGCTATGGTCGCGCATCCTGATGCGCAGCCCGAAGGCCCGGCTGGTGCTCAAGTACCGCTATTTCGCCGATCCGGTGTTGCGAGCCGCCATCGCCGCCCAGTTCGCGGCCCACGGGGTTGACCCGCTGCGGCTGGACTTCCGGGGCCATTCGGACGCGGACGCCTATGCCGCCGAGTTCGACCACATCGATCTAGCGCTGGATCCGACCCCCGCCCCGGGCGGCACCACCTCGCTGGAGGCTCTGGCCCACGGCGTGCCGGTCCTGACACTGGCTGGCGATACATACTATGCGCGTATCGGCATCGAGTTGCTCGCGGGCGCCCGCCTGCCGGAGCTAATCGCTTACAGCCCGGACGACTACGTCGACACTGCCGTCGCCGTCACCGCCGAGGCTGGGCGTCTGCAGGCGCTGCGCGACCGCGTCGCCCCCGGTTTCGCCGCTGCGCCCTATCGTGACGAGACAGCCATCACTCGCCGGTTCGAAGCTTCGTATCGGGAGATGTTCCGCATCTGGTGCGACACGCAGGCGGCCAACCCGGCGCCCGACGACAGGCCGAGCGAACCCGCCCTTTGCGAGATCGATCAATGACTGCAATGGCTGAGCCAGCGGGCGTGGAGGAACTCTTGTCCATCGCGCAGGGCGCCCTGATCGCGCACGACGTCCGAGGTGCGCAGGCCGCGCTAGATCAGCTGCCGTCTTCGACTGACGATGACCCCCTCGTCGGCTACATCCGGGCTGCGGCCCTGTTCGCCGCGGGCGACGTGGAGGGCGCAGAGGCCGTGCTGGCGCGGGCGCGAAACCTGCATGTGCGGCGGATCGTGCAGGCGGCGGGCGGCGACCTCGACCGTCTTTCCACCGACCCTGCCTACGCCGTGGAGGTCGGGCGCCGGTTCTACAACGCCAAGCAGATGGCTCCGGCTGCCGCGGCCTTCGCTTACGCCGCCGCGATCCACGGTCCGCTCATGCTGACGGCGCTGCAGTTACACGCCGAGGCCCTGCACTACGAGGGCCGGGTCGACGAGGCCGCCACCGCCTTCGCCGCCGTTTTTCGGCTGGAGCCAACGCCCCAGCGACACAGCTTTTTCCTCTATTCCCTATTCTTCGTGGCCGACGGCGTGCGCCGCCACGCCGAGGAAGCGCGCAACTGGGCTCGCCTGTGGGCCAACGACGCCCTGCCGCCCCGCCCGTGCTTCGCTCTCGAACCGCATGGCGGCAGGCCCCTGCGGGTCGGCTACGTCGCACCGAGCTTCACGGTCAACCAGACCCGCCAATTCATGCACCCGCTGCTGTCGGCGCACGACCCGAAGGCCGTGGAAATATTCCTGTATGTCGAGGCGGCGGAGCAGGAGCGCGCGCCCCCGCACATCCATCTGCGCTCGACCCGGGGGGTCGAGCCCGACGAGATCGCCCAACAGATTCGCCGGGACCGGATCGACATCCTGGTCGACGTCTGGGGGCACGCCGCGCGCAACATACTCCAGGTGTTCGGCCGCAAGCCCGCGCCCGTGCAGATCAGTTGGCTCAATTACATGCAGACCACCGGCCTAGCCGCCATGGACTATGTCCTGCACGGCGACTTCATGGACGCGCCCGGCAAGGTGGAAGCATTCAACGAGGCGATCTGTGACCTGGGCCCTGTGACGGGCCTGTTCCAGCCCGATCCCCAGGCCATGCCTTCGCCCTCCCCGGCCCTGGCCAGGGGCTATGTCACCTTCGCCAGCTTCAACCATCCGGCCAAGATCAGCGCGGCGACCCTCGCGGCCTGGGCCAGGATCCTCAAGGCTTGCCCGACCGCCCGGCTGAAGTTCAAATACGCGCCCTTTTCGGATCCGGTGCTGCAGGCCCAGTTTCAGGCGCGCTTCCTGGCCCATGGGGTCGCGCCTGAACATCTGCAGTTCGAGGGCCACGGTCAGGGCGCCGATTACGAGCGCGCGTTCAGCGAAATCGACCTGGCGCTCGACCCGTCGCCCTGCCCCGGCGGCACCACGACGCTTGAGGCGTTTTCGCGCGGTGTGCCGGTCCTGACCCTGGACGGCCAGGACTTCTATGCACGCATCGGCGTGCAGCCGCTGATGGCGATCGGCTTACGCGAACTGATCGCCCACGACTGGGACGACTATGTCGCGCGGGCGGTGGAGCTGGCCCAGGACATTCCCCGCCTGGCGCAGCTCCGCGCCGAAATTCGTGCTCGCTTCGACGCCTCACCGTACCAGGACGCCCCTGGCTTTGCGCGGCGACTCGAGGCCACCTATCGTCGCCTCTTCGAGAAGAGGCTCATCCAGCGACTTGATGCGACAGGCAAAGCGGCGTGATCGAAATCGGCTTTCTCGGCCACGCCAGTCTGCTGTTCCGCGGTGCGACGGGCAGTCTGGTGTGCGACCCCTGGTTTTCCACCGTGCCGATCTATGGCAACTCGGCCATCAAGTACCCGGTCGTGCCCGCGGAGCTTGAAGACGCGTTCCGGGGAGCCAGCCACGTCTATATCAGTCACCACCATGAGGATCATTTCCACGTCCCGTCGCTGGACCGCTTGTCGCGCGACGTGACGATCTACATCCCGTCATTCGAATATGTGACGCATCCGCGCGGGCGCAGCATGGAGCGCACCCTGCGGGCCATGGGCTTCAGCAAGGTCCAGCCTCTGGCCTCCTATGAGAGCGTGGAGATCGACCTCGGCGAGCCGGTCAGACTGACGCTGGTGCCCAGCGCGACCAGCCGCTGGCACGACTGGGAGAACAGCGGGATCATCGTCGAGACCGCCGACTGGAACGCCATCAACCTGAACGACAACCTCGCCGACAAGGACCTGTTGGCCGAGATACGCAAGCGTTGCCCGTCGCTGGACGTAGCGTTCGTCCCCGGCAGTCCATCCACGGAATACCCGGGCGCCTTCGACTTCACCGTGCGCGAGAAGATCTCGCTCGGGCGCAAGAAGCGCGACGAGATCAGCCAGGCTAAGCTGATCATCGAAGAGATCAAGCCGACCTACCTGGTGCCGATCGCCAGCGACATCGCCTGGCACCGCCCTCAGGACCAGTTCCGCAACTATTCCGACAAACCCACCCCCACCTCCTTCGCCAAGCGACTGATCGGCGCCGGCCTGGTGGGACGCGAGCGCTTCGTCATGCTGTCCCCCGGCGACTTTCTCGATCCCATCTCTGGCCAGGTGTCCTCTCTGGCCGGCCCGGTCAAATACGCAGGCTTCCGGCGGCGCTTGCGCGAGATCGGCGCGGACTACGGGCAGCTGATCGACGCCCATGACCGCTACGCGGCCCAAGGGGTGTTCGACCCGGACGCCTACGCGGCGCTGATTGAACAGCTCAACGCCTACATTCCCCCCTTCCCGCGCCCGGTCGCGCCGGTGAGGATCGACTTCCTGGTCGTCGGCTCAGACGCCCAGGCGCTGCGCCGCATGGGCGTGATGGCGGACGGCGAGAACGTCCGGGTTGAGGACCTGCCCGTGGACGACCAGGCCTGCGACCAGGAGATCGTCGTCCCGGAAGGCGTCTGGGCGGAGACCTTCGGCGGCAAGGTGCTGCGGCGCGACCTGTTCGGCCTATGCGTCAACCGCCAGCTCAAGCCGTTCCGCCCCGAGGTGGCGGCCCTGCGCTATTTCATCACCTACTATTTCGACCGCGGCGACCTCTCGCCCTGGCTGCGGATATCCGAGTCCGACCCCGTGGCCAACCAGGCCGAGATGCGCCGTCTGGCCAAGGACTTCGCTCCCCGCTTTCCGCTGCAGCGGCTGCAGCGGCACTACTGCGCGCGGACCCCGACGATCGCCTGTCATGAAGCCTAGCTGCCCCATCTGCCACGGCCAGGCCAACGAGGTCGCCAACCCGTTCTGCATCGCCCACGCCCAGCTGATCTATCCAGGCGCAGAGCTTCACCAGTTCATCTGCGAGGCGTGCGGCCACGGCGTGCTCAGACACGATATTCCTCCGGAGATTCTGTACAGTTCCGCCGTCGCCCTGCCGACCGACCATTCCGAGGGTGATCTCCGCTTCGAGTTTATCCGGCGCAACGCACCGCTGAACCAGGTCGACGGCGTGATCGCCGACATCGGCGGCGGACCCGGAGAATTGGCGGATCAGGCGCGCCGGGCCATCGGCCGACCGGCCTATGTGTTCGATTTCGTGGACCGGGTCGCCGCCGAGGGCGTCCAGTTTATCCCCATCGACCTCAACCAGGAGACCTGGCGCTTGCCGGGCCTACTGGCCGATCAGCGCCAGGCGACCAATCTCTTCATGCTCTCCCATGTGGTCGAGCACCTAGCCGATCCGTTCGTCCTGCTCGGCGACCTCCACGGGTTCACCAACAGTCTGGTCTATATTGAGGTCCCCGATTTCGGGGCCGAACATGGGCTTGGCTCGCTGAAGTTCTCGCTCAACAACCTGGATCACACCCACTACTTCACCGACCGCTCGCTGCTGCAACTGGTGCAGGCGGCTGGCTTTCGGGTGCTGGCCTTCGAGACCCAGGCGCCGCCGTACATGCCCGCGATCCGCGTGCTGTGCACGCCGCGCCGGGGCGGCAATGCGCTTGGCGACTACCACGCCCATTTCGCCGCCGTGGCCGGACGGCTGGCGGACAAGATCCGTAGCGCCGAGCGTGGCCGCGAGATCTGGGTCTGGGGATTGTCGGCCTTCATGGCCCAGGCCCTGGCCGATCTCGGCCCGGCGCGCAGCCGCGTGCGCAAGATCCTCGACACCCGTCACGGCCGCTCGGACTATCTTGGGATCGAGGTGATAACCGAGCCCGACGTCTCGCCGCCGGCCGGGGGCGCCAATCTGCTGATTGTCTGCGGCTCGACCTATTCCACCGTGCAGGGGGTCATCCGCGGCAAGGCCCAGGCCATCGCCCCCCAGGCGGAGTTTTTCGCCCCCCGGTTCTGATCAGCCGGACAATCCCCTCAAGGTGTCGTTGAAGCTTCGTAGCCGCGCCTCGCTCGCGGCGAACAGGCGGCCTGGGGCGTCGATCCGGTAGGCCGGGCTGATGCGGCGGCAGATCTGGTGGTCTTCTTGGAACACCTGGCGGTTCAGCCGCGTGGAGGACTCCATCAGGCTTTCCACCACTGGGTTGCCGGGCGTCTGGGCGCGGCCGCCCAGCAGGCGGCTGGAAAAATGCGTCCGCCCCGGAGTCCGGGCCGGCAGGAACATCTGCAGTGAATAGGAATAGCCGTAGGTCGAGGACAGCATCGCGAACGGGAACAGGAAGATGTTCGTATAGCCGCGATGGGCGTGGCGGACGTCGAAGTACCGGCCGATGGCGTCCAGGCTCCGAACGGAGCGGGCATCGGTCACTTCGGTCAGCCATATGGAATTTACCCCGGCGAATTCGAAGCGCCCTGGCGCAAGCTTCAGCACGGCCAGGCTCTCCGGATGGACCAAGTCGATGTGGTCGCTTTCCAGCGCGTTCTCCACCGCCACGCGCCAGTCGCACTCGAAGTCGTAGGCGTTCAGATCTCGCCGTCCGTCGATATCCTCGGCGATTGCAGCCAACCGCGGCGCCAATTCGCCGAGCTGGTCCTCCAGGCTGTGTTCCGGACGGGGACTGACGAACAGGAAGTCGCCGCACCAGGCGGTCGGAAAACTGTTCAGCTGCGGCGGCGGCGCGCCCTCGCCGACAACGGACTGGTGGTGCGTTGGAATGCGCAGGCAGCCGTTGCGATAGGTCCAGCCATGATAGGGACAGCTCGCCGGCGCATTGCCGGCCATGTCGACGAAGAAGCGCGTGCCCCGGTGCGGGCATACATTGTCGAAGGCGACGATGGAGCCCTGGTCGTTGTACAGCACGAGCTCGCCGGCAGCCCACGCGATGCGCAGGAAGTCCTTCGGGTTCGGCATCTCCGAGCGATGGGCCGCGAGATGCCAGTAGCCTTCCAGCAACCGCTGAAACGGAATCTCACTCACAGCCGTCTCGCCGGTGCGGCGAATAGGGTGGCGTCGTCGCCGGTGCGGCGCACCACCACCGCCCCGGCCCCGATGGTGCAGCGCTCGCCCACCGCCGTATTGGGAATCACCCGCGCGCCTGAACCGAAAAAGCTCTCGCGTCCGACGCTGACACCGCCCGTCAAGTCCACATGGCAGCTGAGCGTGCTGCAAGCGCCCACTGTCACGTCGTGGCCAACGCTGGCGAAGGCGTTCACCAGCACGTGCTCCTCGACCATGGCGTTCGCCGACACCATGGCGAACGGGCAGACGACCACGCCCCGGCCCAGCCGCGCCGAGGCCGACACCACGGCCGTGGGATGCACCAGGGTGGCGAAGCTGCGCCCGGCGTAACGCTCGGCGAGCATGCGCTTGCCCGCCGGGGTCCCGACCGCCATCACCGCCACTGCCGCGCCGAAGTCGAATCCGGCGGTGACCCCCAGTTGCGGAAGGTCGAAGCCGAAGGACTTCATCGGAGCATCGCCGTCGTCCAGATAACCGACAAAGCGCGACCCGTCCGCCGCCAGCGACGGGCTGAACCAGTCCACGATCTCCCGGGCCAAGGCGCCGCCACCCACCAGCACATAATCCGTCATCGTCGCTCTCCTCCCGTCGCGCGTCGCCGGCTCAAACGGCGGAATAGCCGCCGTCGACCGCCCAGATGGCCCCCGTCACCCACGCCGCCGCAGGCGACAGCAGGAACAGGGCGACGGAGGCAACGTCCTGTGGCGCGCCGAACCCCAGCGGGTGCGCCGCCTTATAGGCCGTCATCGCCGCCTCGGGCATCCCGCGGGCCAGGCGGCCATGCATTTCCGTCTCAACCCCGCCGGCGGCGATGCCGTTGACACGAATCCGGCGCGGCGCGAGCTCGCAGGCCAGCGAGCGCGTCAGCCCCTCCACCGCCGCCTTGGCCGCAGAATAAACCATCATGCCGGCCTGCCCCTGCCGGGCGGCGACGGAGGACATCATCACCAGGGCCCCGCCCTCTTTCATCACCCCGGCCTTGCCAGCCGCCTTGCCAAGTCCGATGGCGCCGTTCACCGCCGCGCCGAACACCTCTTCGATGTGCTTGGCCTTGGTCAGGCGCGCGGGCAGCACAAGCTCCACGCCGGCCGCATGGAACACTCCATCCAGCCCGCCCGCCTCGCCCGCCAGCCGCGTCGCCAGCGCCGCGGTCTCCTCGACCTCGCCCAGCGAGCCCGCCACTGCCACATGACCCTGGCCGGCCAGAGCGTCGACGGCGGCGTGCAGGCGTGTCTCGTCGCGGCCCAGCGCGATCACCCGGCCGCCGCAGCGCGCGACCAGCTCGGCCGTCGCCCGCCCCAGTCCGGACGAGGCGCCGGTGACCAGCACCGTCCTGCCCTCCATAGCCTGGTCAGAAAAGATCATGCCGACACCGTCTCCGCGCAGCCGAGCGGGTCCGCGTCGAACAGCGCCGCCCCCCAGGAATAGCCGACCCCGAATCCGACCAGCATCAGCCGCACAGGCTCTGCGACAAGGCGCGCGGCCAAATCATTGGTCAGCACCAGCGGAATTGAGGCCGAACTGGTGTTGCCGAAGCGGTCGATGTTGATTGGGACCCTCTCGGGCGCGCCGATCTTCTTGGCCAGATGACGCAGCATGAACTGGTTGGCCTGGTGCAGCACGAAGCTGTCCACCTGGTCGGCCGACCGCCCCGCGCGCTTCAGCGTATCCTGCACCAGCTTAGGCACCGCGCGCAGGGTGAAGGCGAACACCTCGCCCCCGTCCATAAACAGATGCTCCGGGTCCATGCCCGCAGGCCGTCGCGGATCGTGGGACGCCTGACGAAACCCGCCCCCGGGGATGATCAGGTTCGCAGCTCCTGCGCCATCCGTGCCCAGGACGAAATAGGCAGGCGGCGCCTCGGCCGCGTGTTCGACCGCAGTCGCCGATCCGGCGTCGCCGAATAGCAGCGCCGTGGCCCGGTCCGATGGATCGACCACGCGGCTGATGGTGTCGCCCGCCAACACCAGCACCCGGCGGCAACCGGCGGCGATCAGGCTCGCAGCCAACCACAGCCCGTAGACGTAGCCGGAGCAGCCGAGCCCGACGTCGAACGCCTGGCAGTGCGACGCCAAGCCTAGCCGGCCATGCAGGACGCAGGCGGTAGCGGGCAGGCGCTGGTCGAAGGTCTGGGAGACGAAGATCAGGGCGTCGATGCTGGCCGGGTCCCAATCGAGCGCCGCCAGCAGCCGCTGGGCGGCCGCAAAGCACAGATCCGACGCAGTCTGACCGTCCTCGACCCAGTAACGCGATTCGACGCCGATCATCTTGACCACGTCGGCCACCGCCTCGGCCCCAAGACGCTCGACGAAGGCCTCGTTCTCAAGCCGCCGCCGCGGCAGGGCGCTGACGACGCCACGCAGGCGCACGCCGGCCACGGAGAAGCCCGGCGCAGCAGCTCCTACGGCGTCGGCGCCTGTCATCAGGCCGCTGCGATCAGGGCTTCGATGTCGCTCACCCGCTCGCAACGGGCCAGCGCCGCCCCCTCGACCAGGCAATTAAAGCACTCGTCGACCAAGGCGAGCGTCGACACGACGGCCAGGGAATCCCAGTTGTGATCAGCCAGGACCAAGCTGGGCCCGACTGCGGCGGGCTCTATCTCGAAGATCTCGGCCAAGCCTTCATAGAACGCGCTCATGTGCCCACCTTTCAAAAAACGATACTTGTCGCCGCCCAGGAATAGCCGACGCCGAACCCGACCAACATGGCCCGCCGCGCGGCCACCGCCCCGGCCCCGGCCCTCATCAGCGGCTCCAGCGCCAGAGGAATAGTTGAGGAGACGGTATTCCCGCAGTGCTCCATCGCGACGACGAATCGTTGCGCGTCGATGGCCAGTTTGCGCCGGAGCCGCTCGAGCATGAAGGCGTTGGCCTGGTGGAACACGAACAGGTCGAAGTCCTCCATCGCGAGCTGCGAACGCTCCAGCAGCTGGCGCACGACCGTCGGCACGGCGCCGAGCGTGAAGGCCATGACCTCGGCCCCGTTCATATAGAGGTTGTCCAGAGTGCGAATATTGCCCGAGGCGTCCCGCGTCTCCAACGCCGTCTCGGCCGTGCGCGCCCGCCGGGCGCCGCCGGTCGGGACGATCAGGTTGTTCGCGCCCCGCCCATCCGTCCCGAACACGAAGGGACCCATGCTGGCGCGCCCGTCGACCGAAGCCTCGACCAGGGTCGCGGCCGCGCCGTCGCCAAATAGGGTGCGCACGCTGCGGTCGAGCGGATGCAGCAGCTTGGAATAGGTGTCCGCCGTGACCAGCAGCACGCGCCGCGCCGAGCCGCTCATGATCAAGCCCTGGGCCAACGCCAAGCCGTAGACGTAGCCCGAGCAGCCCAAACTGTAGTCCAGAGCGCCGCAGTCACCGCGCAGGGCCAGCCGCGCGTGCAGAATGCAGGCCGTGGCGGGCAGCAGATAGTCCGGCGCCTGGGTGCAGAAGATCAGCATGTCGATGGAAGACGGGGCGATGCCATGAACTTCGAACAGCCGCCGCGCCGCCGCCTCGCCCAGGTCGCCGGCGGTCTCCTCGGGTCCGGCGATATGTCGCTCGCGCACGCCGGTCTTTTCGAAGATTTTCTCGGCGCTCCAGCCATCGAAGCTCGCGGCCAGCTCTTCGTTGCTCAGCACACGCGACGGCAGGTGGCCGGCGATCGCCGTGACCGCCGCGTTCAGCACGGCGCGCGCCCCGTTCCGGTCATCGCCAGCCGCGGACAGAGCAACGAGCCGCCAACCCCGGCAGAGGCGGCGCGCATTATTCGGGGCTGAGCCATGGTGGATTCAGGGCCTTGAAAGACGCCTGAACTAGACCATCCGCATGGTTAACGCCGCGTTAGCAATCAGCGCGCGCGGACCCGCCCCTAGGCCCGCATCTTGCGGGCGGCGTACTTGGCGTCGCGCTTGGCCTTGGCTTCGGCCGCCGACAGGGCCTTGCGTTCCTTGCGTTGCTCGCGCTTGGTCGTCAGCACGGCCTCTTCGGCCTCCGCGCGTGCGCGCTCAGCCTCCAGCGCCGCCTCAAGGATGGCCTGGGCCTTGGCCGCCTTGGCGTCGGCGCGCGCCTGGCGCACGGCCTGCAGCTCGGCCTCGCGCTGGGCGGCCCGCTCGGCGTGGAGCGGATCGATTTGCGCGGGCTTGGGGGTGAACTTGGCGAGCTGCGCCTTCCTGGCCGCCGCGGCGGCTTGCAGACGGTCGTCAAAGCCGGTCTTGAGTCTGTTGTTCTGCATGTGTCCTTTCGGGGCTCAACGTTACACAGGCAACCAGAGTGAGGCGCCGCGTCCTGAGCTTGCCGATGATGGCGAGTGAAGCGGGCCCGATAGCACAATTGGTCGAGCGCGGTAACCCTCGGACGAAGAATTAGTTGCCAAAGGCGCACGCCCATGAGGGTCATGACGGCGGCGCGCAGGGGCGCTATGCAGGCGCCATGAGTCCTCAAATCCGGATCTGGACCTGCGCCGCCTTCCTGCCGGCCTATGGCTGCGGCGGCTGGGCCAGCGTGCGCATGGCGGGCGGCCAGACGACGGGCGTGGCCGGCGGCGAGCGCCATGCCACCGCGCGGCGCATCGCGCTCGCGGGCCTGGCGGCGGCTTTGCGCGATCTTCCGCCCGCCGGCGCGGGGACTGCCATAAGCATCCAGACAACGAGCGCCGAGCTGGCCGAGTTCACCGCCGTCCTGGCGCGTCTCGGCCAGCCGAGCCAGGACGAAATTCCGGCCGAAGACCTCGATCTGTGGGCCCAGATTCTCACCGCCTCCAAGGGCCGCCGCATGACCCTGACCCGCACGACCTCGCAGCCGGGCGCGCCGGCGGCCTTCACCACCGCCTGGGCGCAATTCGCACGCGACAAGGCCAAGGCGAGCGGACCGTTCAGCGCGCCGATCCCGAAGGTGAACCTGGCCAAGTTTCCGGGTGTGAGTTGATCGATGCCGAAGGTCGGCGGCTCGGCCGCCCCGTCGGAGTCGGGGCTAGGGCGTCAACGGTGATCTGCAAGTAAACCGGGAATGACGGCCGGCGATTTGTCGAGGTTCGGTAGTACGGCTCCGTCTGACCCCAAACCCAGAGTGGGATGACAGGCGCCCCCGCCCGGTATTCTCATCGGGCTGAAACGAGCGCGCGTTCCCGTTTGGCGACAAGACGCGAGCCTGTTCTACACTTTAGAACTGACAACGAGATTCTGTTTTAAGGCGATTTCGTCCTAAACCATCTTGCTCTGAAACAAGATTCACCGTTCAGTTCGGCCACTGCTGAATCGGAGCTAATCAAGGCGCCGACGGCTTGGGAAGGAACCTAGGAATGAAGCTCAAACTACTCGCGCTCGTCGCCGGTCTCGCCGCCGCGGCCTCGGCTAGCGCCCAGCCGCCGGCGCCGCCGCCGGAGGCCATGGCCGCCGTGCAAAAAGCCTGCGCCGCCGACGCCGCCAGCCTCTGCGCCGGCAAGACCGACCAGCAGATCCCAATGTGCCTGTTCGCCAATACCGACAAGGTCAGCCCCGGCTGCAAGGAAGCCATGTCCAAGCTGCCGCCTCCGGGCGGCCCGCCGCCGAGCTAGCCCCATAGCCCCACAGGTGCGGATCCCATCCTTCGCGTGAAGCGGCTTCGACACTGATTTCGCAGCCCAAGGAGGATGGGCCTACCTCGACTACGCGAGGGCGCCCTATTCATAATTGTCTCTAAGAATTTCCTCGCGGAGGACGCTCATGAAGACGTCGCTGGCTTTCCTGCTGATGCTCGGCGCCGTGGGCGCCGCCGCGCCGGCTCTCGCACAGGCGCCCGTAGTCGCCGCGGAAAATCAGGCGGCGCTGCTCAAGGATAAAGACCCGCAATTGGCGGCCAACAAGAAGGTGGTGTTCGATTTCTTACGCATCGTGCTCGATGCGGCTCATACCGAGCAGGGGGACAAGTTCGTGGACCCCGGCTACATCGAGCACAATCCGGTGATCCCCACTGGGCGGGCCGGCCTCTTGAAGCTTTTCGGTCAGATGCCGAGGAAGGAAGTCCAGCCCACCCTCCGCGGCCTGGTGGCGGTCACGGCCGATGGCGATCTGGTGACTGTCGTATCGGTTGCCGAGGTGGATGAACCGCACAAGCCGGGGGCGAAATACACCACGTCCCACTTCGACATGTTCCGCCTGAAGAACGGCAGGATTATCGAACATTGGGACGACGACAAGAAGGGTGGCGACGCGCCGCAAGGCCCACCGCCTCCGGGCTGATCGCTGACGGAACAAGGAGGGACGAGCACCCCTTCCCGCCACCCCACACCGCCGCGCCGCCATAAAATAATATCGGCTGGCAAAGGCGGTGCTTGATATGGCCCTCCGTCGCTCCCATCTTGGCCATGTTTCCAAGCTTTGCCATGACAGGTCCCGGGGGGGACATGCGCAGCTCTTCGTTCATGTCCGTATCAGAGCCGTCCTATGGGCCGGTCGATCGCTTTGTCGTCGGCGCCGTTCTGGCGTTCACGCTTGGCCTTGCCGGCTGCGGCGAACGGGAGACGCCGTTGACCCACATCCAGCCGATATCGATCAGCAACCGGGTCGTGGTGCTCAACGCCGACACTCTGGTGATCGACGGGCGCCACGTGCATCTGTCGAATGCGTCCGCCCCCCAAAGCACGCTGCATTCGCGCTGCTGGGCCGAAGCGCTCCTGGCGGCCAACGAAATCGCCTATGTCCGCGAGCTGGTGAACCGCGCCCAGACTATCGATTTTAGACCCACAGGCCAGGTGGACGAGTACAATCGCGCCTTGGGCGCGGTTTTTTTGGACGGAATGGACCTGGGCGAGGATCTGTACCAGCACGGCTTGGCCGCCCGCATCACCGATCCGCGGTTCGACTGGTGCCAGCCGATTAGCCAAGAGGCCCAGGGAGCGCCCCCGATTTCCGCCGTGGTCCGCCTGGGGCAATAAGCACCCGCCCGCCTGCGGTCTGCTCGCTTTTTCCTTGGAGGTTCACCGCTTGAGCACGACGCGTTCCGGCGGAATCGCCCAAACGCTGAACCTTGCCCTAAATTCAAAGAGGTAGAGCTTGATTCAGGCTTCAAGATGAAGCCATCAGGCTCTAGGGTTCCCCCGACATATTTCGAGGTATCCGTCGTGACTCCAGGGCCGGCATGAGCAAGAAGAACAGGCCGTTGAATTTCTCCGAGCCGGACTTCGCCGAGGCCGTTCCGTCCCCCGGACCGAAGGAGGATGCGATGATGCTGGAGGCGCCGCCCATGCCGGGCCGCAAAGCCCCCGCGCCTGCGGCGTCCGCCGACGCGGCCACCCATGATTTTTCTCGCGATCTGGCCGTATTCAGCCAACCGGCCGCACCGGTCGGTCCTAACGCGGCGGTGCTCTATTTGATGGCGGCCACGGCCACGGCCCTGTGGGTCGGCGGCTTGGCGGCCTTCGTCTTCGGCTACCGCTCCCGCCTGGACCCGTTCGCCTATGAGCCCTTCACGGCCACGATCCTGACTCTCCTGGCGCTGGCGCCGGTGGGTCTGATCTGGATCGGAACCTTCGCCCTGCGCCAGGGGCTGATGCTGTTGGCGGAGACGCGCCGCATGCAGGCCCTATCCGACCATATTCTCGGCCCGGCCGCCTTGGCGGCGGCCCAGACCGGCTCAACGGTAGACGCCATTCGCCTGGAGGTCGACAGCGCCCTGCAAACCGTGTCGCAAGCCCGCGGGCAGTTGCTGCAACTGCGGCATGGCCTCGCCGAAGAGGCCCAGCGGCTGCTCGACGCGGCGGCGGGCTCCGAGCGGGCGGCCGGCAACCTGGTTCGAACCCTCGGCGACGAACGCCAAGGGTTCTCGGCCCTGTCAGGACGGCTGGAGGGGCAAGCGGCCGACATCCGCGAGGCCATCACCCGCCACGCGCGCATGGTGGCCGAGGCGTCCGACCTGGCCCAGACCCAGATTCAAGAGGCCGAGGCGGCGCTGGCGGCCCGGGCCGCGGATCTGGCCGCCGCCGCGGGCGAGGCCACGGACGCTGCGCGGTCGGCCGGCGACGACCTCGCGCGCCAGGCTGTGCGGCTGGAAGCGGCCGGCGTCACCGTGGGCGAACAGGTCCAAGTGATCGAGGAGAGCCTGACCCATCAGCGCGCGGCCCTGGTCTCCCTGTCCAGCAGCCTGCGCACCGACCAGGAGGACCTGGCGGTCAACTTCGAGACGCTGCGGGCCCAGTTCCTGGAAATCATGCGCCAGTCCGAGCATGAGTCCCAGGACCTCGCTACCGCAGCCTCACGCGGGGCGCATATTCTGCGCGATCTGATCGCCGAGGCCGCTGAACAGATCCGCGAGATGAGCGAGAGGGCCCAGACCGAGCGCGACCTGCTCGGCGGCGCCGCCCTGCAGTCTCTGGGGGCGTTCTCGGAGGCGGCGGCGTTCGAGCGCCGGGCCCTGGAGGAAGAAACCCAGAGGGCGATCGACGCGCTCAGCATCGCCGCCGAACAGGCGCACAAGGCCGCGGAGAGCGCATGCGAGGCCGCCAAGCGCAAGGTGGAGCAACTGTCCGAGGCCGCCTTCGCCGCCGGCCAGAAGGCCGATGCGGCCTTCGGGGACCGACTGGACCAAGCGCGCGATCTGATCGAACGTTCGGTGGAGCTGGTGGATGAAGCCGGGGCCCAATCGGTGGCCCGGCTCGATCTCAGCGTCGCCTCGGCCCGGCGCGCGCTGGAAGACCTTCAGGGGGGGCTAGCCGAGATCGCGGCCCACGAAGCCCGGATGCCGGCTGAGGCCGCTGCGCACGGCCAGCAGGTCAAGGCGGCCCTCGACATCGCCACCCAAGCCTTGCTGGATTCAGCCCGGACGGCTTCGGCTGAGTTGCAGTCCATCGACGGGGCTTTCCAGGAACGGGTCAAGCGCAACTACGAAATGCTCAGCGAAGCGGTGCGCCTGATGGGCGTGATGGGCGGCGGCGCGGCGGCGCGCGCCAGCGGAGGACTTACCCCGCCGCCGCGCTCCTCCAATCCATCGTTGCGCCCGCGACTGGGCGAAAGCGCAGAACACCGCCGCCCTGCGGAGTCCACATCCGGCGCCGGGGCCGAACCGCGCCGCCGGCTGAAGCTCACCCCCACGGCCTCGGACGAGGCGTTAAAAACGGTGTTCGAACCGGCCGCCGACAAGCGCGCATCCGAGCGCGGACAGGAGCGCGACGCGGAAGGCGACGGCTGGACCTGGACCGACCTACTCGCCTCGCTGGGCTCCGAACAGGTTGCAGGCGAGGATGAGCTGGAACAGATATTGATCGAGGAAATCCGCGCCCTGGGCGTGGATCCGATGGCCCTATTCCCCGAACCGCGTCTGGAGGAAATCGCCACCGCGCTGGAAACGGGCGACCTGGGCGGCGCCCGCGAGATCGCTCATCGCCAGGCTCCGGCCGCAATCCGCAAACTGGCTCGGCGGGTGCTGTCCGACAAGCTGCTGCGGGCCCAGGCCGACAGTTTCATCCAGCACCAGACGAGCCGGCTGGAGGAAGCCATTCGGCGGGGGCAGACCCGCGTGGCCATCGCCCGCGGCCTGGCCAGCGAGACGGGCCGCGCCTACCTGATGTTCGATGCGGCGGTGGGCGACCTGAACTGATGGGGACGCTGGACGTCCGCGAGGAGCGCTGGCCTATCGCCGGCGCCTTTGTCATTTCCCGGGGCGCCAAGACCGAGGCCCAGGTGATCACGGCGGAAATTCACCAAGATGGCGCCGCCGGCCGCGGCGAATGCACCCCCTACCCCCGCTATGGCGAGACCTGCGCCGGCGTCGGGGAACAGATCGAAAGCCTGCGCGCGCGGATCGAGGCCGATCTGGACCGCCAGAGTCTGCAGGGCCTGCTGCCCGCCGGGGCCGCGCGCAACGCCCTGGACTGCGCCCTATGGGACCTGCAAGCCAAGCGCGTCGGTGTTCCGGCCTGGGCCCTGGCGGGGCTGGCCCGCCTGGATCCGGTCAAGACGGCCTACACCTTGAGTCTGGCCGAGCCCGAGGCCATGGCCCAGCAGGCCCGCGCCAACAACCGCCGGCCCATGCTGAAGCTGAAGATCGGCGGACCCGACGACCTGGACCGGGTCGAGGCGGTGCGTGCAGCCGCGCCCAAATGCCGGCTGATCGTGGACGCCAACGAGGGGCTGGACTTCGATGCCTTGCGTCGGCTGGCTCCGGACCTCAAGCGGCTGGACGTCAAGCTGGTGGAGCAGCCGCTGAAGGCGGGCGAAGACGAGGCTTTGGAAGGCTATGACTGTCCCGTGCCGCTATGCGCGGACGAGAGTCTGCACACGCGGACCGAGCTTGCGGCCTGCGCGCGGCGGTACGCCTGCATCAACGTCAAGCTGGACAAGGCCGGCGGGCTGACCGAAGCCCTGGCCCTCGTCCACGAGGCCCGGAGCCTGGGATTGGAGATCATGATCGGCTGCATGGTGGCGACGTCGCTGGCTATAGCGCCGGCGCTGATCCTGGCCCAGGGCGCCGCGTTCGTGGATCTGGACGGCCCGCTGCTCCTGGCCAAGGACCGTGAGCCGGGACTGATCTACCGGGGCTCGATGATCGAACCGTTCGCCCCGGCCCTGTGGGGATGAGCCGCCTGCTGATCTGCGGATTTGGCTCCTTTCCTCGGGCGCCCGTCAATCCGGCCGCCCTGGCGGTGGAAAGGCTGATGGCGGAAGATTGGGCGCCGGCTGGGGCTGAGGCGTCCTACGCCGTGACGCCGACCGTGTGGTCCAAGGCGCCTGAAGCGGTCCTTCATGCCGTGCAGGCCAGCGCCGCCGACGCCGTCCTGCTGATCGGCGTGGCCGTTGAAGCGCAAGCCTTCCGCGTGGAGACACAGGCCCAAAACCGCGCCGATCACGTCCAGCCCGACGCGGAAGACCAACTGTGGCCGCAAGCCCTGATCGAGCCCCATGGACCGGCCCAGCGGCCGGTCGGCGCGCCGGCGCGGGCGATGCGGTCGGCCATAGCCGCGGCCGGCTTACCGGCCATCCTGTCCGGCGACGCGGGCGACTATCTGTGCAACTTCACCCTCTATCGGGTGCTCGCCCAGGTCCCGATGACCGGGTTCCTGCATGTGCCGGCGGTCGGCCTGCGGTTCGCCCTGACGGATATCTGCACAGCGGTTCGCGCAGCCGCCACAGCCTTCGCTGCTCAATTGGTGTAGACTAGAAACCATGGAAAGATCTTCGCGCCTGCTGCTCACCTTGGTCGGACTGAGCGGGTTGCTCGCCGTATCGGCCGGCGCCTTCGGCGCGCATGGCGTCAGTGACCCCACAGCCAAGAGTTGGCTTGAGACAGGCGGACATTACCAACTGGTCCACGCAGCCGCCGCCATGGCCGCCTGGCTTTACGCGCGCCAGGGCCTGCATCTGGCCAAGCTCAGCGCCTGGCTGTTCCTGGCCGGCGCCGTGATCTTCTCCGGAACGCTCTATCTGATGGCCTTCGGCGCCCCTCGGTGGTTGGGCGCGGTCACGCCGATCGGCGGTCTTTTGCTAATGGCCGGCTGGGCGCTACTGGCCCTGGCCGGCGCCCGAGGTCCCGGCAAACCGTTGGCCGACAAGCCGGCCTCACGCTAACGCTTGGACGGCGGTCCAGAATTGGCCATAAGAACCCGTATGGACCGCAACCCGCCGCTTTTATCGACGCAGGGCCAAGCCGGAACCCGACGCGGGCTCTATGGCGAGCAGGAGCCCTACGACTTCGACTGGATCGACACCGGCGACGGGCACGAGGTGTTCTACGAGGTGTGCGGCAATCCCAAGGGCAAGCCGGCGGTGGTGCTGCATGGCGGCCCCGGCGGCGCCATCAACCCGACCATGCGCCGCTTCTTCGATCCCAAGCGCTGGCGCACGGTGCTGTTCGACCAGCGCGGCTGCGGCCGCTCGCGCCCCAACGCCTCGCTTGAGAACAACACCACCTGGGACCTGATCGCCGACATCGAGCGCCTGCGCGAGCGGCTGGGCGTCGAAAAATGGACCGTGTTCGGCGGCTCCTGGGGATCGACCCTGGCCCTCGCCTACGCCATCGCCCATCCTGACCGGGTTGCCGGACTGATCCTACGCGGCGTGTTCCTGCTGACCCAGCGTGAGCTGCGCTGGTTCTACCAGGACGGCGCCTCCATGCTGTTTCCCGACGCCTGGGAGCGGTTCCTGCAGCCGATCCCCGCGCCAGAGCGGGACGACATGATCGGCGCCTACTACCGTCGACTGACCCATCCCAGCCGCTCGGTGCGCGCCGAGGCCGCCGCCGCCTGGAGCCAGTGGGAAGGCGACACCATCTCCATCCGCGGCCCGGAGGCGCGGCCCGCCAAGTTCAACGAGGCCGACTTCGCCATCGCCTTCGCCCGGATCGAGTGCCACTATTTTCAGAACCGCGGCTTCTTCGAGCATGACGGCTGGATCCTCAGCCAGATGGGCCGCATCGCCCACATCCCCGGATGGATCGTGCAAGGCCGCTTCGATGTGGTCACCCCGCTGGAGGCGGCCTGGAAGCTCAAGGCCGCCTGGCCCGCCGCCAAGTTCGACATCGTGTGGGACGCCGGCCACGCCTCCACCGAGCCGGGCATCATCGATGGCCTGGTGAGGGCGACCGACGCAGCGGCGGTGCTGTGACCTGCCGCCGAATTGAAGCGCCTGGGCCGATCTGAACGGAGTGAGTCGCGAGCAAGCGCCGCAAGGCATTGATCGAGGGCATGCGGGAGGCTGTCGCGCACGCCAAGGGCGATGCGACCGGCGCCCGCGTGTGCGCCGTCGAGATTCCCGATGTGCGAGCGATCCGCGAGCATCTGCACATATCGCAGAGCGATTTCGCCGAGGCCTAGGGTCGAAACCGTATTTCGTCCATCTCTATTGCTTAGTCCCACAAGAAGCGTGGCAATAAAATCGCTTGGCTTCTGATGTGGGTCGAGATCAGGGAAACGTTCTTGGAACCATTTTTCCTATCCGCCGTTTCTATAGGAGTCGTCAGGAAAAGGAATGTCGTCATGCGAATCTTAACGGCCGCGCTCGGCCTCGGATCGTACTTGGCCGTTATTAGTGGTAGCTCCATCGTCGCCACCCCGGCTTTCGCAGATACAGCACCTGGGACCTACGTGGCTTGCAATCAGTACAATGAGTGCTGGCGCGTTCACCATAGGTACGCCTACCCGGCGGACCAGGTAATTACCGTTCACGACAGCGACTGGTACGACGCTCATCAGCAGGACGCCCACTGGCGTTGGCTAAGTGATCCGGCCGACGACCGTGGATGGTATGATAGAGATGCGAATTGGCGGGCGGACCCCGGCGCACGCGCTGTGGTGGGCGGTGCGACCGGCGCAGGCATTGGCGCCGCTATCGGATGTGTCGTGACTCTTCCCATCGGCTGCGCCCCGGGCGCGGCGGTTGGCGCAGCCATAGGTGGCGGCACGGGCGCCGTCGCCGGCGCCGCCTCGACTCCGCAACATGAAGCGCCAGCCGACGAGCGCTAGCTAGCGGGAGCGGCCAGAGATTTGGAAGCTCTCGGTGAAGGGGCCCCCGGTAATGTCGGGGGCCTTTCCCTTGGCCTGGCGGGGTCAACCAGCTCCCAGGTCTGTTCCAATTGAGAGCGCCGCCAGGCGCTGGTCCATGTTCTCCGACCAGTCCAGCAAGCGCTACTGCTTGCCGCACGTGGGCCGCTTCGGCGCGCCACCCTCCAGACAGCCGATAGCGTAAACTTCGGCGGGCGCTCAGCGGCGGCGCCGAACCCTAAAGCAGCGCGCCCTGCCCGCTGGTCACCTCGGTGTAGCGGTGCACCTTGATCGACTGCACCAGGCCAAAGCCGATCATCACCGTGAGCATAACCGTGCCGCCGAAGGACATCAGCGGCATGGGCACGCCAACGACCGGCGCCAGGCCCATGACCATGGCGCCGTTGATCAGCACATAGAGGCCGAAGGTGGCCGTGACGCCCGAGCCGGCCAGACGTCCAAAGTGGCTGTGCGCGAGGCTGGAGGTGCGCAGGGCGATCAAGATCACCGCCAGATAGAGCACCAGCACCGAGAAACAGCCGATGAAGCCGAACTCCTCCGCTAGGGTGGAAAAAATGAAGTCGGTGTGTTTCTCGGGTAGGAAGTTGAGCTGGCTCTGCGAGCCCAGGCCAAAACCCCGACCCAAAAGCCCCCCCGAGCCAAGGGCGATCTTGGACTGAAGGATGTGGTAACCGGAGCCGGAGGGATCGTCCTCGGGGTGCAGGAAGGTGAACAGCCGGTCGCGCTGATAGGGCTTCATCACATTGAACAGCACCGGCACAGCCGCCAGCACGGCCACGCCGCCAACCGCCATGGCGCGTATGGAAAGCCCCGCCAGTATCACGACCGCGCCGCCCGTCAGGAGCAGAAGGATCGCCGTGCCGAGATCAGGCTCCTTGGCCACCAGCAGCACCGGCACGGCGATCATCGCGGCGGGGATCAGCAGCTTCCAGGAGAAGCGAGCCTCCTTGGCTGAAATGCCGTGATAGTAGCGGGCCAGGGCTAGCACCAAGCCGATTTTCATGATCTCGGAAGGCTGGATACGCACGACGTGCAGGTTCAGCCAGCGGCGGGCGCCGAGCGACTCCTCGCCCTTGACCATCACAGCCAGCAGCAGCACCAAGCCGACCAGATAGACCGGATAGGCCGAGATGAACCATACCCGGATGTCCACCAGGGCAAGGGCGAGCGTCAGCAAAAGGCAAAGCCCGAAGCGGATCAGGTGTTTGGCGGCCCACGGCTCCCACGAACCATTGGCGATGGAATAGAGCATCAACGCTCCGACGCCGGCGATCAGGCACAAGAGAGCGCAGAAGGTCCAGTCGATCTCGCCGAACTTCACGACCAGACGGTCCCGCTGTCCGGGACGGGTTAAGGCGCTGGCTGTCATGTGGGTTTGCCCGAAACGATGTCGGTCGGCGGCGGAGGCTCGGCGCCGTCCGCCTGGCCGGCGGTGGGGATGGCGGGCATGGGCAGGGGCGTCTCGATGCGGGCGCGGATTTCGGGATCCTTGAGTAGGGCCACGCGCATGATCTCGCGCGCGATGGGCGCCGCGGCCTGGGCGCCAAAGCCGCCATGCTCCACCAGCACGCTCACGGCGTAGCGCGGATCGTCATAGGGCGCGAAGGCGATGAACCAGGCGTGGTC